>OJBS01000026.1_pt1 | contig 132550 bp, 120 predicted proteins | sample 1590941 | NCBI WGS metagenome assembly OJBS01 (sample SAMN05416785, study PRJEB24817) | seawater metagenome | isolation source: Sea water | place: Canada:Atlantic | collected 2013-11 | reverse complement strand
GTAGCATTTGCTATGTGAAAGTAGGACATTACCAGGCTTCAAATTGTAGAAAGCCGCTTCAGAAATGAAGCGGCTTTTTTACGTCTACAGAAAAGTAATATTTAACATTTTCTTCTCTAAAGCGCAGCCACACAAAAGAGCTCGAAGGCGATCACCATACATGGCTGCCTTGTGCCTTGACACAATAATAATTTCTATTTCACGATGACTTTTACAGATTTACTTCTCTATGTATTGATTTAAGTTTTATAACAATATAAAAAATACTAGCGATTTAAATAAGCGTATTGGCTAATACTTTTATAGAGATAAGTTATTATTGGTTTTGTTTAACTTTACTTGTTAAAAGTCCTTATGGGCTTTATGCTCTCCTTTTGTTAACGTTTTTACTCATTTAGGGTCCTCTATGTCTTTCCCCTTATTTATCGATGACTCACCTTCTTTAATAGAGTTTACTCGTATCTACCTTGCTTTGTTTTATACCTTTGTAGCAGGTTTTTATACCTATAGAATTATTTATATGTCACGTACTGAGAAAGAAAACATTGTTTTTCCTGGAGTTAAGTATTGTGCAAGTTGGTGGAACCATACTGCGTTTAAGTTCTTTAGAGCCTTGATATGGTTTGTATGTGTATTGCGAGTGTTTGTTCCTTCACTTGATAATTACTTAGGGCTTTTTGCTGGTTTGAATGATTGGCCCGGTGTTATGTTTGGCAATGTACTTTTGACAGCAGGTTTTGCTTTATCGATGCTTGTTCATTTTAATATGGCTTCATTATGGCGTTCAGGAGTTGATCCAAACGGTCCACGGGAATTAAAAACAAAAGGGTTATATCAGTTTTCTAGAAACCCAATGTATTTGGGCGTGATAGCCGCTCAAATTGGATTTTTCTTAGCGTTGCCAAGCTTATTTAGTCTAATATGCTTAGTCATTGGGGTCGCAGCTATATACAGGCAAACTCTGGTAGAGGAAAAGCATTTAACCGAGAGCTTTAAAGTTGAATATAAACAATATTCACAGGTAGTGCCTCGCTGGTTTTAATTGTGCGTTATTCTTCAATGAATTCGCTGACAAACACCTTTTTTGAAACTGGTTTAGAAAAGTAATAGCCTTGAATATAATCACATTGCATCTGTTTTAGTAACATGTACTGCTCTTGTTTTTCTACTCCCTCAGCAACTACTTCCACATTTAAGTTATGGGCCATTGTGATAATAGCCCTTACTAGTGCAATGCTATTATCATTTTTTTCTATATCCTTTATAAATGAACGATCTATTTTAAGGATGTCGATATCTAATCGTTGTAAGTATGCCAGTGATGAGTAACCCACGCCAAAATCATCAATAGCAACATCTATTTGAAATTCACTTAGGCGCTTGAGCTGTCGTTTTATTTCTGAATCAGTTCCCATTAGGGTGTTCTCTGTTACTTCTATTAAGACAGAGTGTCCGGGTAAATTGAATTGTTCGCTTGCTTGTATCCATTGCTCAACCCACTCACCAGAGCGATCAATCTCCAGTGGTGAGGTATTAACACTAACTTGTATAAGGCGTTTAGATATTTTATTGAATAAAGTGCAGTCTTGTATTGCTTGCGATTTCACCCAGCGGCCTATGTCGCTTATTAAGCCATTTTTTTCTGCCACAGGGATAAATTCATTGGGCCCTATTAATCCTTTTTGTGGATGATTCCAGCGGATCAATGCTTCGGCTTTAGTAATGCTCTTACCGTCAACAGAAAAAATAGGTTGATAGTACAACTCAAACTGACTTTCTTTTAAACCAAGTTTTATTTCTTCAATGAGTTTTCTTTTCTCAGTTGCTTTTTCTTCAATTGAGTAAGAGAAAAATTCGTACCTATTTCTACCTTTCTTTTTAGACAAATACATTGCTTGGTCTGCACGTTTTACAAGCTTTTCTACTGTACTACCATGCTCAGGATAAAGAGTAATCCCAATACTTGCGGTAACACATACAGTTTCTTCTTTTAATTGTATCGGTTTTAATAATGCTTGTTTGATTTTATCAGCAACTTTAACAGCGATTGTTTGGTTAGCGTTTTTTAAAATTAATGTAAATTCGTCTCCGCCTAATCTTGCAATTATATCCTCATCTTTTATGCATGCTTTGAGTCTATTGGCTACATGATGTAACAGTAAATCTCCGTAGTCATGGCCTAGGCTATCATTAACGTCTTTAAAGCCATCAAGATCTAAAAATATCAATGCAAAGCTTGTATTGTCATTACTGATAAGCGTTTGTATTTCTTCGTAGAAAAAACGACGATTAGGTAAGTCGGTTAAACCATCTTGGTATGCGTAGCGGTGAAGTTCGCTGTTAGCATTTTCAAGCTCTTGGGTACGTGTTTTAACTTGATTTTCTAAAGCGTGTTCACGTTGCTCTATTGTATAGAGCATATCGTTAAAACATACTGTTAATTCGCCAACCTCATCATTAGAGAGTTGCTCGGCACGTAAACTATAGTCATTTGATTTAGTGATGTCGTTAGCTGTTTGAGCTAAATATAAAATGGGGCTTAAAAAACGACGCCTCAGTAACAATGAAATAATTAGGCTGACAGCAAAGGATAGTAGCGTGAGACTAATTATAAACTTTACATAAAAATTTATTCGATTATTGATATAGCTATTGTTAGCGTAGATTACTAATTCGCCAACGTTGTTACCATCTATAGTTAGTTGTTTTTTTACTTCAACAGCATGCTCAACATTATCGGATAACATGTGCGAATTAGCTTTTGCTACAATATCTCCAGTTCGATTAGTAACAATAGCAGAGATTACATCTGTACGAGTAAGAATAGGCTTTATTAGTTCTTGAATTGCTTCTAAATCTTCAAAGATAAGTGCGGTGGCTATATTTGGCGACATCATGTTTGATAGAGAGTTTAGACTTTCTATTTGTTCGCCTTTTGCACTGCTTAATTCGTATGTACCAAATGCTACAGTTACAATACTACTTGATATAAATGCTACGCTCATCAGTATAAAAAGCAGCTTTTTACTAATAGTGTCTAAGGTGAATAGTCTTTTCATTCTAACTATCCACAATTCGCGCAAGGCGTAATACTTTAGAGCTTATTGTTAAGCCATTTGATTTAAGGTTATTAGGTGATATTTCGAAACGGACCTTACCGCTTGATAGAAAAAATCTTATGTGACCATTGTTTTCTATAAATCCGTCACTTTCTCCCACTAATAAAATATTTTGATAAGTTAAACCAGGAGTATTTACCCAATCTTGGTATGTTTTTGATGTAATGAATACCATGTTGCATTGTGTTAGTGAGCTACTATTAAGTGATATGTGTTTATTTACTAATGGGCGCTTTTTAATACTGCGCTTAGTGAGTGCAACATCAGCAATGTTGATGAATGTTTCGTCTGGGCTACATAATGTAAAGTTATCATTATGATACGTCGGTGTTACCCAGTTTGCAAAGCGAGCAAAGTTATACAAAAAACCAGCCTTGAGCATATACTCTTTCTCTGTCGCAGCACTATTAGCACTAAAAAATAGTGTTAATGTAATTAATAGGCCGTTGAGTAAAAGTTTTAATAGCTGCATTAAATAATCTTAAAAGCTGGCTTTAATTGAAAATGTTATACATTCATCAATGTAGTTAGGCAGTGTGTAGGTTTCACGAGTGTTGTTATACTCAATGTGAGAGCCTGCAAATAAGTTTTTACCCGACAAAGCCGTAGACCATGTTTGGTTAATTTGATAATTCCAGGTTATATCCATTGTAGTGTAACGGTTGGTATTATAAGCGTCTGAGTTTTCAACTCTAAGCGTTGCAAAAATATTATGTTTATTAAAAAGCGTATAGTTTACTTTGCCAAATACTTGTCTATTAGTTGAATCAAAACCTATAGTTGGTGTTGCTCCCTCGGGTAAATCATAATCAATTTTTGTATAGCTATACCCTAGTTCTGTACTTAGGTTATTCAGCGGTTGCCAGGTTGCAACTATATCAAACCCGTTAGTTGTTGTTTCACCCTGCGAAACAATATCAAGATCGACACGAGTTTGAGTAAGCGCAAATGCGGCTTGTTCAAATTGACCGAGCTGAAAAGAACGTATAGCAGGCAGAAACTGATTGGGATCGGTGTTAAATCTAATCGCTGCTATATTATCGGCATCTGTATGGAATACGGACAAATCTAATGATGTGCTATCACCTTCAAAGCGGTAGCCTAACTCGTATGAAACGTAGTTTTCTGATTCAACTTTGTCGTTGCCATTGAGGTAAGTGGCAATCGCATATTCATCAATAGCTTTAATGCCAGTACTTCCACCAAGCGCCTCTTCTACAACTGTCCCATTCACTTTGTAGTCATCATTAAACTCTATCAGGGTAGGTGTACGTACACTTCTGGATATAGCACCCCATATTAGATGGCGCTCTTGTGGCTTATAGATAACCCTAGCCGATGGTTGGTTTTCCCAGCCAGTTAAATCATTGTGATCGAGCCTAGTGCCGACAACTAAATCAAGATAATTGGGTATAACATTATATTGGGCTTGGATTAATCCACCATATTGTTGAAGATTGTCTAGGTCTTTATCACTGTCTAAAAATACACTTTCCTCGAAAGATATTTTGTTATATCTGTAATTCAAGCCCCAATCTAGCTGCAAAGAGTCATATAAAAAGTTCATTTGGTAGTCTATATCTATAGATTCAAAGTTTTCTTTTATATATGTTTGGTTGCCACTTTGTTTTAGCCATGACACTTGCAACATTTGGTTTGCGTCGGGAGATATTCTATTTTCTAGGCGCGCCATAACACGAGAATCAGTACGTGATAAGTCCCCAGAAAATGAAACGTTTCTATTGGTCTCGTCAATAACTCCACGGTAGTTTTGGCCTAAGTTAGAGTGTGTAACATCTCCTTGGATTAAAGCAGACCATTCGTCACTTGGTGTAAAGTCAGCACGCAAACCCAAAGAATGTTGTTTGGCTGTGTCGCTAGGCGTGAGTGAAATCCCTTTTTTTGACTCATTAGCATCTTTTACATGACCATAAATACGGTAACTGCCTTTATTACTTAAGTCGCCGCCATATCGCGCGTTAGCATCAATATTTATTTGATTACCGGTAGTCGCATTCGCGTAGGCACCACGAGTATCAATACTGTTTTTAGTAATAATATTGATCACGCCATTATTTGCATTTGTGCCCCACAATAGGCCGCCTTGACCGCGAATAACTTCTATTCGTTCAATATCATAAAGTGGGACATTCAGTGTTTCCCAATAAACAGCAGCAAATTTAGGTGTATATAAGCTTTGCCCATCAACCATAACTAAAAGCTTACTTGAAAATCGAGACGCAACACCGCGCGAAGAGATTGCCCATTGATTATTATCAAGTTGCCTAACAATAAGTCCAGGTACCATTTTTAATGCTTCTGGTACTGAGTTTGCGCCAGATTTATTAATTTGCTCTTTACTTAAAACATAAATAGACGAGGCAGTATCAAATGCAGATTGAGCTCGCTTCATTGCAGACGTTACTTGAACATCCATTTCCATTAATGCGCTAAGATCGAGCTCAGCATCTTCAAAAGGGTCTGCAATTACAAGCGGTGATAAAAACAATAATGGCCATAGTGATTGATGCGAAATTTTCACTAAGGAACTCCTACCTAGTCATAAGTTATATAAGCGAAATTGCTTTTCTTAAACATTTGAAGAACATTACATTAACATTATGAATGGTGTAAATATAGCAAAAATACGCTGCTACTTTTTATGTGAGCCTTTAACTTTTTTCAATATATCATTAGCTTATAAAGTAACCATAACTAAAAAAATACCATAGCTAACGTATACACGGCTTCATTAAAATTAATTTTAAATGATTAATAATATATATTATCTTTAAACAAAAGTATTAAGTCCATGTTTAATTGTTTTTTTATCAACCAAAAGCGGATGATTTTTACACTTAACGTAAGTTCATAAAGTTAATTTAACAAAAAAGTAGCTTTGACTTATTTTATATTTTGAGGTGTTGAAAGCAGTAAGTGCATCACAAGGCTTATCAAAACTGGTTCAGCGTTGAAAAATAAATTAACCTTACTTTATTAACCTTTAATAAGATTATTTTTATATGAGTTTTATTTTTTCTGCACTGCTAGCTAGCATTCCTGCTTTACCTGAGCCTGTTGCAAACAACGCAGTAGCTAAAGTTACAGCGCAAAATAACACCTATTTCTTAAGCTTTATGGGCTTAGCTTCAAATAAACAATTTAGTGATGTACATAATAAAGTGTGGGCATTAAAGCTGGGAGAAAGCCAATGGCAGGCTAAATTGGCAGTACCTTCTAGCTTGCCAATTAAGGGGCGTTTAGCAAGTACAGCGGTTGGTATAGGCAAATACGCTTATGTATTTGGTGGCTACACTGTTGCTGCAGATCACACGGAAATATCGAGCCCAGACGTGTATAAATACAATATAACCACAAATAGCTATACGAAACTCAAGTCTATGCCAGTCCCAGTAGATGACAGCGTGGCGCTAAGCTACAAAGAGCGTTACATATACCTTATTAGCGGTTGGCATAACGATGGCAACGTAAATTTAGTGCAAGTATACGATACTAAAAACAATACATGGCAGCAGGCGTCGCCTTTTTTAGGTGAGCCTGTATTTGGCCAAGCGGCTGCCATTAGTGGTAATACTATTGTTATTTGCGATGGCGTAAAAACCCAAGCAAATCCAAATTCACGCCGCTCGTTTGCAGGGGTTGCACAATGTTTAAAAGGCACAATAAACGCCAACAACCCACAAAAAATAGATTGGCGAACGCTGCCACACCCAACAGGCGAAGCACATTATCGTATGGCTGCTACAAGCTATAATGGCCATATTTACATGCTAGCTGGCTCAAGCAACCCCTATAATTACGATGGCATTGGTTATAACAAACAGCCAGCTCCAGCAAGTCGTCATGTATGGCGCTTTAATATTAAAAATAATACATGGCAAGTCATGCAGCCACTTAAAACTGCAACGATGGATCACCGAGGCTTACTAGAGCGTAACGGTATTTTATATCGTATTGGTGGAATGAATAACCAACAGCAAGTTATTAATGATGTGCTAGGTTACGAGGTCAAATAATGAATACGCTTTATATTACCGGCGCAGGGGTAAGCGCGGCTAGTGGTATACCTACGTTTAGAGGGGAAGAAGGCTTTTGGACTATAGGCAGTAAAAACTATACGCCTATGGAAATGGCAACGCGCGCAATGTATCAAAATAATCCGCGTGAGTTTTTGGCTTGGTATTACAACCGTTTTGCAACGTATCGTAACCATGGCCCTAATGACGTGCATCATTGGTTGAGTGATAAAAACTTAATAACCCAAAATATAGATGGGCTTGATGGCAAAGCCGGTAACAAAAATTACATTGCTATACACGGCAGGCTCGATCAAATGACGCTATTTCATGAGCAAGGCGAAGCTGTTGAACCGCTAGTGACCCCATGGGATAGCGTAGACGAAAGCCGCCTGCATGACTCTCTTTTTGAGCTATTTAATATTCAAAACCAAACGCCTGAGTTAAATCATTCATTTAAGCCCTTTGTTTTATTATTTGATGAATACTACACCGAGCTTTACAGAATATCCGAAGCACAGCAGCGTATGCTCAATGCCGATAAAATTGTATTTATGGGTACCTCATTTAGTGTCAATATCACTCAAATGGCAATTGAAATAGCTCGAACTTACGACATACCTATTGAGGTGGTCGATCCTAATCCCGCGCATGTTTTACACCCAAATGTAAGCTATAAGAAAATGACTGCACTTGAGTATATCCAGCATTGCTAATTTATTTATGTAATTTAAAACTTACAAATAAATACATAAAAATATGCGTTTTGTTAACTCCAGTGATACATGTTGTTTTATAATGGAGTTGTAAACCGAAATCGTTTAAAAATAACGTAACCCAAGAGAGTTACATGAGTGATTTAACTGCAATAGCCAATTTATCAATATTATTAGTAGAGCCTTCAGAGGTTCAGCAAAAAATAATAATAAAATCGCTTGCAGAAAGTGGTGTTAAACAAGTAGAAACTGCGGCTACTCAAGCGCAGGTTTTATCGTTACTTGAAAGTTACCACCCAGACCTAGTAATAAGCTCGATGTACTTATCAGACGGCACCGCCGACTCATTATTGCAAAAAATAAGACTTAACCCCGCCACTGAACATCAACCTTTTATGCTTATATCGAGCGAGCGTAATAAAAAGTACCTTGAGCAACTACGCCAGTCGGGTGTGTTGGCTATTTTACCTAAGCCTTTTAGCGCAAAAGCCATTACTCGCGCACTCAAAGCCACTCTCGATATAATAAGCGAAGAAGAAGTAGAGCTTGATCATTTTGATGTAACGCTACTTCGCGTACTTGTAGTAGACGACAGCCGCTTTGCTCGTAAACACATAATACGCGTACTTGCTGGCATGGGGATCCCCGAACCCGTAGAAGCCGAAAACGGAAAAGAAGCCATAGCGCACCTTAGTGAGCAATCGTTCGATTTAATCGTTACCGATTACAACATGCCAGAAATGGATGGTCGCGAACTAACCGAAACTGTACGTGGCTCAAATGCTTACTCGCATATTCCTATTTTAATGGTGAGCTCAGAGGCAAACGACACTCACCTAGCTAATATTGCGCAAGCAGGAGTTGATGCCATTTGTGATAAACCGTTTGAACCGGCCACAGTGCGAGAATTACTTTATAAAATAATGTCTTAGTCTTTTAAAAAACGGCTAACAACAGCGGTAATTAAATACATAACTACCGCTGTTTTGGCTTATTGGCTTGGCACGTTATATAACTGAAACGCCACAAAACATAAAATAACCGCAATACAGCTATCAAATACGCGCCATCTAAATGGGGAGCTTAAAACCTTTTTTAATTTTGGCGCAAACAACACTAAGCTACTAAACCAAATAACAGAGGCCACACAAGCACCAATAGCAAAGTGCATAGGCGCGGGTTGTAATGCGCCAATGCTGCCAAGTAGTAATACGGTGTCTAAATAAACATGTGGATTTAGTAAGCTTATAGCAAAGGCCGCAAGGGCCGTTTTCCACCAGCTCACTTTTATTACCTGAGTTACTTTTAACCCCGATGTGCCTTTAATTGCACTGCGCGCAGAGCCAAATGCTAAGTAAAGTAACATAGCTATACCGCCCCACGTTAACCACGGTAATAACCCCGGCAGCCATAGCTTTAACTCATTAGCGGCAAATACACCTACAATAATTAGCGTGGCGTCGCAAAGAATACAAACCGCAGCTAAAACAAAACGGTTAGCGCCCGCCATACATTGGCTTAAAATCCAAATATTTTGCGCCCCAATGGCAATAATTAAACTTAGCCCTAACATCACGCCCGACAAAAACGACATACTTCTAATCCACTCAAATAAAACCTGTTATCCAATGCCTTGCAGGGTAGGGGGTATTCTGTTACAAATCCAATGAATATATTTATTGTTATATGCGTAAAACTCATGATTGATTACCAGTTACTCAATGCGCTTAGTGCCGTTATAAGTGAAGGCGGATTTGAAAAGGCCTCAAAAAAATTATTTATTACCCAATCGGCGGTGAGCAGGCGTATTCATCAGCTTGAGGCCAAACTAGGCGAACCCGTATTAATAAGAACCCAGCCGCCAACGCCCACGGCACTTGGTAAACGTTTACTTAATCATTTACAGCAAGTATTACAGCTAGAAGTGGCCCTTAATGTAGAGGCACTTAACGAGCACACAGATTTAAACACCCCGCTTAGCGTAAAGCTTACTGCTAATGCGGATTCGCTTGCAACCTGGCTGCCCGAAGCACTCGCCGTATTAGATACAGAGCTTGCGTGCAAATTACGCTTTGAAGTCATTAGTGAAGATCAATCCATTGCCCATAAAAGAATGAAAGACGGCGAGGTTATGGTGTGTATTAGCTCATCCCCCGAGCCCGTTAATGGCGGCCTAGTTAGCCCACTTGGCGCCATACGCTACAAAGCCATTGCAAGCCCCGATTTTATAAAACAACATAAGCTTACTGAGCTTTCGCAATTAGCGCATTTACCGTGCTTGGTATTTAGTGAGTATGACAAGCTACAACACCAGTTTTTAGAAGATATTAATGGCTCAGCCCCACTGTTTACCCATATTTACCCTTCGTCAGAGGGATTTAAACAAGCCATGATAGCAGGCCTAGGTTATGGGCTATTACCTACATTACAGCTAGGAGATTCGCTGATAAAAGGCGAGTTAGTCGATTTATTCCCAGAATATTATATTGATACACCTTTGTACTGGCACTATTGGCAAACCGAAAGCCCGCAGCTTAAAACGTTGCGTAAGTTTGCATTACAAGTAGCAGGCAAACGGTTAGAGCCTATTAACCCATAAAGGCTAAGCCTGCGTCTATAACTGCCCTAATCTGTAAATAAGCAGTGCTGTTTTAGCGGTGTTTTTATTAAGTGAGGTTAAATCGGCGGTTTCGTTTTTAGTGTGTGCGCCACTGCCCATTAGGCCTAGGCCATCAAGCGCCATATCAACATGGTTTGCAGCAAACGAAATATCAGCAGCACCGGCATTACGTGGGTTTGCAGCCTCCACTTTGTTATAGCCTAAGTCTTGGCTTGCTTGGCTATACAGTGCAAGCAGCTTTTTATTACCCTCAGTGAGCCCCATTGGTGGGTAGCCGTCTTCAAAAATAAGCTCAGCTTGGCTGCCATTTAAGCTTTTAGCCACTATTTGCTGCATCACTTTTTTAGCGCCTTCTACCTGCTTTGGCGAAAGCGCCCGTAAATCACCCGCTACATGCACGGTTTGCGCAATTACGTTATTTTTACCAAACGCCGTGGCTGACGAGTTAGCGCTGTCATAATCGGCATTTGTACCGCCTACAATAAGCCTGGGGTTAAAGGTTAAATTAGGTTGTGTAGCTAGTTGCTCTCTAAAGTCATTTAAAATACGCGACGCCTCGTAAATAGCGCCATAGCCCACATTGTCACTAAATATTTGCGATGAATGTGCAGCATTGGCCGTTACATTTAACGTCCAGCCGGTATTGCCACGGCGCGCCGCCATCGCGGTTTTAATATTGTTATCGCCGTTCTCAAAACCTAGCGCTACGTCAGCCCAAATTGCGCCATCAACAATCGCCTTTTTAGATAAACTAAGTGGGCGGCCGCTGCTTTCTTCATCGCCGGTAAGCAGCACTTTTACGCTTACGTTTTCAAGTAAATTGAGCGCTTGCAGGCTTTTAAGTGCGGTAATTATAATAGTGTTACCACCTTTCATGTCGGCTACACCTGGGCCTCTGGCGGTGTGTTCATCAATTTGTTTATAGGTAGTAAAGTTATCGTGTTTAGCAAACACGGTATCAAGATGGCCGATCATCAGTATTTTTATTGCATCGGGATCATTACTCTCATGGGTTGCTAATACATGCCCTGCGCGGTTAAACGTACTGCCATCTAACCACTCAACCTTAAAACCAATCGCTTTTAGTTGCTCGCTTGCCAGCGCGCCTACCTTTTTTACGCCTTCAATATTTAGTGAGCCGCTATTAATGTTTACCGCTTGTTCTATTTCTTTAAGCGCTTGCGGCATGTTTTGCTCAACTTGTTTTACTATTTCACGCTCGTTTTTATTAAGCGCCGCGTAGCTTGTAAGCGACAGGGTACTTGCAAGGATAAGAATAAGTGCTTGGCTAAATTTTAAAAGTGACATAACAGCCTAATAATTGAAAAGTAGTTCAGCTAATATGAAGTAAAAATACAAAGGGTTCAATAGAAGTAGATTGTGATTTTTAACTAATTTTATAAGCAACAATGAGTTACAAGGTTAAGGGTTATAGGTGGAGCGCGTTACTGGTTTAAACTCAGGTATTTAAAATATGATTTGTTAATTAATAATCAACTAGTACAACTACACAGCTATATATCTGATATTACTGGACCCCACCATTTTAGGGTTTTGCTGTATTTAGGAAAAGTAAGGCGAAGCTAACTATTTGTTTACAGGTGTTTATTTTATAGCTAGGATGAAATCAGTATAAAATAGGGACATTTCGCAGTTTATAAACGGCAAATGTCGTAGACTTAATTGTCAAATTCCAGAGGAGGGTATATTGAGTAATCAACCAGAACATAAGGATTTTTTGACTTGGTGGAAAGAGGACTTTGGTCCAGGATTGGTTGCTACTCGTAAGGCCCTGGAGCCACACATTAAGCAATGGCAGCAAATTGCGGTGGCTTTGAACAAAGCGTTATCTAAATTTATCGAAGAGCATAGAGAAAGTATTGAGTTATGGGTTCAATTTGCTGAGATTTATCCTCAGCTTGAGCCTTACATAAATAACATCACTTATGGGTTAAATGATCCTGACTTTGAAATTGCGAATGACGTTGTTGAATTAGCACATATTTTTGAAACTATAGATCTTCAACAAGACCCCAGTGCAATTTCTCTTCTTGATGTAATATCTGGCGAAGCTTTTCAATCCTCACTTATTAATTTTTATTCCAATTTGACACTAGATGAAAATCGATTGCCTTTAATAAAAGAAGCTTTGGAATTACATAACAGTGGTCACTATGCTGGTAGTATTTGCTTGCTCTATGGGCAGATTGAAGGTGTTCTGACTGAATCATTTGAGAAAGCTAATTACATCATTATAAATCAAAGGAAAACAAACCCAGTCAAAGAGGACGGTTCTGTTAAAAATAAATCTAATTTAACGGGTTTAGTGCCTAAGCTTGAACACGCAATAACTCGACAAGATCAACTGCAATCATACTATTCAAAAATTAAGACATATGAGCTTGTTGCAGGCGACTCGGAAGAAACTATTCCTAAAACGAGAAATAAAATTCTTCACGGTAGTGAAGTTATGTTTAATACAGAAAAACGTAGCGCTCAACTGATTTTGTGGCTTTACTCCACAATATTGCAAGTCCGAGTGCTAGGAATTTAACAAGCTCAGTCACAGCGATGGCTTTTCCGTTGAGGCTTCTCTTCATTACAAAGCCACGCGTGCCTCGGGCGTTATATGTACATGGAGATATTATGAATTCTAAAATTGAATTATGGGATCACAGTAGTAACTACATATTTGGTGAATTGAAGCCTAATAATAAAATCGAATTGTGGGATCATAGAAATAATTATATTTATGGTGAATTAAAAGGAACTAAGTTTGAATTATGGGATCACGAGAACAACTACATATACGGTGATTTAAAAGGGAAAAAAATAGAACTTTGGGATCATAGAAATAACTACATTTATGGTGAATTAAAGTAATTTTTTAAGTTCTCAGTACGTGTACAAAAACTCTAGACGACCAATGCTTTTATTTCATTTTTTCAGTGGCATTAAAAATGTATTCGATATTAACAACCGTCAGGTTTAACGCCATTGGCATTAAACCTGACAGCTCAAATTTAACCAAACAACGTTAATTAGTCGACATTAAATAAATCTCGCGTACGTTGTTGCGCTGGTTTGCTTCAATGGCAAACAGTACGGCGTCGGCTACATCTTGCGGGTCGAGTTTGTCGGGCTTTGCTTCATCAAAAAATGGGGTGTTCACCATGCCAGGGGCTATGGTGGTACAGCGGCCATTCCACTCGCTCATTTCTTCAACTAAGTTTTGGCCAAACCCGTAAGCAAATCATTTAGTTGCGCCATAAATAGAGCCTTTTATTGGCTTACGGCCAGCGGCTGAGCTGGTTAATATAAAGTGGCCTTTGTTTTAGCCCACATGTCCGTGCGCTTTATTTAGAAATTTGCTACCACCACAAAGTAATGCACAGTATCCTGTACATGTAATAATTTTCAAGCTAAACTTGTCTTATATAATGTACAAGTGAGGTGCAAAATGAGAATAGTGTCTTTTACCGAAGCCCGAAATAGTCTAAAAACCGTTTTGGATAATGTAATTAATGATGCAGATACGACAGTAATCACTCGTCGTGACACTGAAGATGCGGTTGTAATGTCATTAGATTACTACAACAGCCTTATGGAAACTGTTCATTTACTTCGCTCTCCAGCGAACGCTGAGCATTTAAACCGTTCAATTGCGCAGTATAAAGCGGGCAAAACGACTCCACGAGAACTTCTTGATGAGTAACAGGTTATTATCATGGACTGATGAAGCTTGGAATAGTTACGTCTACTGGCAGACTCAAGATAAGAAAACCTTGAAACGTATAAATAAGCTAATTGTCGATGTTAAGCGTTCTCCATTTGATGGGATTGGAAAACCGGAACCCCTCAAAGAAAATCTTTCAGGCTTTTGGTCTCGTAGAATAGATGATACAAATCGTTTGGTATATGCCGTGGATGATACAGCAATTACAGTTATCTCGTGCCGTTACCATTACTAAATAAACAAGATAAATAAACAAGACATCCATCTTAAATTATTCATACTATCCAGCCAGTAGTTATCAAAAACAACCATCAGGTTTAACGCCATTGGCATTAAACCTGACAGCTCAAATTTAACCAAACAGCGTTAATTAGTTGGCATTAAATAAATCTCGCGCACGTTGTTGCGCTGGTTTGCTTCAATGGCAAACAGTACGGCATCGGCTACATCTTGCGGGTAGAGTTTGTCGGGTTTAGCTTCATCAAAAAATGGGGTGTTTACCATGCCAGGGGCTATGGTGGTACAGCGGCCGTTCCACTCGCTCATTTCTTCAGCCAAGTTTTGCCCAAACCCGTAAGCAAACCATTTAGTTGCACCGTAAATAGAGCCTTTTATTGGCTTACGGCCAGCGGCTGAGCTGGTTAATATAAAGTGGCCTTTGTTTTGGCGTAAATGAGGCAGGGTTGCTTTTGCCGTCCACAGCAGGGCTTTAATGTTTATGTCTATCATGGTTGACCATTCATCGGGGTCGCCTTTTTCAGTGCCTGCGGTTGAAACGCCCATACCTGCGTTGGCAAATGCGGCATCTAGTCGGCCAAATTTTTTAAGCCCTTCTGTTACTACGTTTTCAAGTTCGGTAAAGTCGGTGGCATCTGCGGGTACACTCAGTGCGTTATCTTCACCTAATGACTCAACTAGTTCAGCTAATTTATCTTCACTTCTGGCGGTAAGAATGACTTTATGGCCGTTATTAACCAATGTTTTTGCACTCGCTTCACCTATGCCACTAGAGGCACCTGTAATTAGAACTACTTTTTCTTTCGCCATGATTATTTCTCCTATGTTTACATATTCAAAATGATAAGAACGGTTTAACTAATACGTGCTATTAACTGTACCAGTTCTGGGTTAACGGGGCTTGAATGCAGGTCACTTTTCGAATGAATTATTTGGATGATGTTAGATGAGTGGCTTTAATGGATTTTTGCAAAGGTGGAGTGTTCGTTTTTGTTATACTTTTTATAAAAAAAGCGCACCTTAAAGTGCGCTATACGTTTATTGTGTTATGTCAAAGCTGACTGAAAGGTCCTCAGTTTGCGGTACACTAATTTGCTTAAGTTGATAAACAGTGAAATCAGTATCTTCTAGCTCTGCATCGTCTATATGTGCGGTGCACGTATAGCCAAGTTGGTAGTCTCCCGGTGTAATGAAAGCAAGCTCAAACTCATATTGGTTATCGTCTTGGTCAAATACAACATTTGCGGTCGCAAGTGGGGCATCTTCTGGGGTTTGCTCATCTATTTCGTATATATCTTTAGGTATTTGAGCATCTGATGAATATAAATATACGGCGTGTCCAAACGTTGAATCTGCAGCAGCAGTGGCGATATTGTCTGTTTCACAGTTATTAATAAGCGCTTGGCTTACTGTGCCTTCAATTTCTTGTGACTCAGAAAGATTTTGTAATCGTACGCCTCTAGGTTTTAAAAAGATCTCCTCATTATTTTGGGGATCGACCAGCGATTTTTTTAGGTCAAATTCTAAAACAAAGTCGTTATCAGTTTGGTTAAGTGTAAAGCCATCGAGTTGTATTTCGCCTACACCATCATTCCCTTTTCTTTTTACCACCAGCGGAGCAATGCTGTCGTCTTCGTATACTACGTGAGATGTAAAACTAAGGTTATTAGTATCGCCATTTATAACTTGAGCGCGGATCCACGAGTATTCGCCTGCTGGCACTTCTTGATCGTCAAGCAGCTCAAAAACATCATCCCCGGTGTAATCGAGCAAATTAACCATTTGTGGTTGAGATGCGTCAGCTTCACTTCGGGTTTCAAAACTAAATTCTTCATCGCCTTGTGTTTTAATTGTGATTGAATCAAACACGACGTTAACCGCTTTTAAACCACTAACCGGCGCATCTGACACACCAAGGCTAAAGGTTGATTTGTCGCTAGATTGTGGCGGTGTTGTGTCATTGTCATCACTTGAAGAGCCACACCCCGCTAATGCAAAAAGAACGGCGCTGCTGACTAATGTTGATTTAATATTCATGATTTACTCCTTTAGTTTATAAAGCGGATTGTAGAAGGACTAAGCTGAATTTAGATTGAACTGGTTTTTAGAATAGTTACTTGAAATTAATTTTTATTTTACTTTGCGCATTTTTGAACAAAAGTATGTACGCCATAGGTTAACTAGTTTGTGAGCACTAAGGTTTTAAGTGTGAAAATTTAAGCGAAAAAAAGAAAAACTTTGCCCAATTAATTTGCTGATATAGGCACACCTTCCACTTATTTTAATGCTATCGCTTTAAAATTTTTACTATATACTCCCGCCACTTCTTTTGAAGTGTATAGATTTAATTCTTGCTGATAATCAGCCCATAGTTGGAATATGTATGAAAGATAAACTTATTGTGTTTTGGCAAAGCCATTCAGAAACAATCATCACTTTAGGTTACAAAGTGGTATTAGCCTTGGCTATTTTAGTTGCGAGTGCGCTTATTGCGCGTTCAGTAAAAAAAGCGATTAAAAATTCTAAGTCGCCATTAAAAAAAGTAGACGAAACGCTACTGCCGCTTTTATCGAGCATTGCGGGGTATTTAGTTTATATAATTGCTGGGCTGTTTATTTTAGATATTTTTGGCGTTAATACGGCAAGTTTAATAGCGCTAATGGGCGCGGCGGGTTTAGCGATTGGTTTAGCGCTTAAAAACACCTTAAGTAATATTGCCGCTGGCATTATGTTATTAATACTGAGGCCATTTAAAATAGGTGATTTTGTAGATGCGAGCGGCACGCTTGGCACAGTGAACGAAATAAACTTATTTACGACCATTTTTAAAACCACCGACGGCCTTTATATCGCATCGCCTAACGGTAAAGTATGGGGCGGCAACATTAAAAACTTTACCCGTAACGGTAAAAGGCGCATGGATATAGTGGTGGGTATTTCGTACGCCGACTCTATTGATGTGGGCTTAAATGTACTTAAAGAACTCGCCGAATCAGAGAGCCGACTACTTGCAGAGCCTGCACCTAAAGTAATGGTTACTTCAATAGGCGAAAGCGCAGTAAATATTCAATTACGTGCATGGGCTGTAAATGGCGATTACTGGCAAACAGTGTGGGATTTAAATAAACGCGTTAAAGAAGCCATAGAAGACGCGGGGCTGAGCATTCCGTTTCCGCAGCGAACGTTGCATATATCTGAGTCGATGGCATCGGCAATAACAGTAAGTAAAGAAACTTAAACTCTATTAGCACAAACACAAATAAAAATAGCGAGCCTTAGCTCGCTATTTTTGTATTAGCTTTTTGCTGACGAGTATTAACCTTCTAATTGAAAGTCGTACACTGAGCCTAAGTTAAGCAGTTGGGTTAGTTCATCCAGTGCTTGGTAGCTTTCGGTAAGTAGGGCTGAATCGGCAAAGTCGCTTGCGCCTAGCTTATCGCGGTAGTTACGCTTTGCCCAGTCACAAAGCTGAGTGTATTTAGTATCGGTTAAAATAACCTCTGGGTTTACCGCAGTAAGTTCTTGCTCGTTAAGAGCTACACGTAAACGCAGGCAGGCAGGGCCGCCGCCATTTTGCATACTTTGGCGCAGGTCAAAAAACTGCACTTGGTTGACTGGGTTATCGGCTAAAATCATTTCTTCAATGTAGGCGCTTACTGCGCTATTACGTTGGCACTCTTGTGGTGCTACTAATAGCATTGAGCCATCATCTAGGCTTACTAATTGGCTATTAAATAAGTAACTGCTTACTGCATCGCTAATGCTTACTTTATCGGTAGGTACTTCAATTATGTATAGCTGTTTGCTGCCGGTGTAGGCATCGCGAATTTCATGCAGGGCATCTTGTTGGTTTAAAAATGCTTGCTGGTGGCAAAGCAATACGTTTGCGTTACCTACTGCAATTACATCGTTATGAAACACGCCTTGGTCTATAACATCTGGGTTTTGCTGCAGTAAAATTTGGCTCGATTCTTTTAAGTTATGTAATCGGCAAATGGCTTCTGAAGCTTCTAGTGTTTGCCTTGCAGGAAACTTAGCCGGTTTTGGTAATTGGCTGTTAAAGGCACTTGCACCAAATACAAACATTTCTAGGCCTTGCTCGCCGTGGCTGTCGCAAAGTCGGGTATGGTTAGCCGCGCCTTCGTCGCCAAAAAAGCCCTGATCGGGTAAATGCGTGTGGTGTGCAAAGTAGCTATCGTTATTAAACATGGCTTTTAGTAAGCGGGTAGTTGTAGCAGGCTCTAGGGAGCGATGAAACTTATTGTTTAAATTAGCTGACGTAAAATGCACTTTGCCATCGAGGGTGTCTGGCGATGGAGAAACAGTAGCGGCATTGGCGGTCCACATTGCAGAGGCCGAATAACACGCGCGCAATAAAATAGGGTCGGCTTTAAATGCTTTATGAATAACTTGCGAGTCGTTGCCGGTAAAACCTAGGCGACGTAGTACGTTTAAATCGGGGCGTGCATGGGGCGCAAACACACCTTGTGTTAGGCCTTTGTCGTGCATGGCTTTCATTTTTTCAAGGCCCTGTAACACAGCTTCTTGAGGGTTTGAAAAACTTGCCGCATTATTTAACGAGGCAACGTTACCATACGATAAACCCGCATAGTTGTGAGTAGGGCCAACTAAGCCATCAAAATTTACTTCTAAGGCGTGCATACACGTTCCAATCATATTGTTTTTAGTAACTTAACAATACAACGCAATGGCCGCGCTTGCAAAGCCTATAAATACGAAATTTATCGGCTGTAAACTCGCTCTTTGTCGCACGTAGTATGGGTATTGCTCGGATCGTTTACCTGCCATACGCTAATGTCTAAACGCCATAGTAGGTAAAGGGTGTGGTATAGGTTAGCCATGGTATTTTCCTTGAAAGTTTCACTGAACACATCTGTACTTTGAAAGAATTATGCCAACTGTTAATTGAATATTTTATGAATACAAATCAGATATTTATTAAAACACTAAAAATAACTTTTGAGCGCTTAGCACCACTTTGGGGCTAAAAGGGTTAAAAGTTGCACCAAAAAGCCACGCAACAGGTGCGTGGCGTATGGTTTATACGCTGTATTTAGCGCCCTACTTTACCCTTTACTAGTGGGTCGAACGACAGCACACTAAATTTTCCTTGGCTGGCATTTCTACCGTTATTTAATACTGGCGAGCGATGTAGCTCATCTACGGTAAAATATATTTTATGATCGGCGCCATAACTAAAGCCATCAGGCCAGCTTAATCGCTCGTCTTTAAATAATACGTGGTATTTACCGCTTGGTTTTACTACGCCAATCGCGCCGTTAGTTATGTCGGCGACATACACATTGCCGCCGCCATCAACAATAATGCCATCTGAAATGGGTTTAGTGCCGTAACGCGTTACTTTACTTTCAAGGGCGCTTGCGCTCAGGCTTTTATTGTTAATATCGCTTGTGGCAATACGATAAACCGATGTGCCAGACATAGAGCCAAAGTAAAGCCACTGTTCGCTTGGGTCGAGTGTGATTGGGTTTACCCCTAAACGTGCTGGTTGGCCGCCTAGTTTCATGGTGCGCCCTTCAATGACCATATCGATGTTTTCGGCTGTGGTGTATGGGCTATTTTGTAAGACTCTGCGCGCCTCACCTGTTTTTAAATTTACGGTAATAATAGCGGCTTGGTTGCCTTGTGCGGTGTCGGCAATGTATACAACGCCGTGTTTATTATCGATAACTAAATCGTTTAAAAACGAGGTGTCGGTAATGGTGGGTTTAGCTAAATAAATTATTTTATGCAGCTGCTCTTTGTTGGTATCCCAGCCGACTAAACGCCCAGCATGATCAGGGCCTGATGTATCAAGCATCCATAATACGCCATCGGCTGATACATTTATGCCAAGTACATCGTAAAAGCCTTTGCCGTTTTTATACGCGTATGCCCATTCTTCATTAGGGTAGGGTTTGGTGGTGCCATCGCTTAATAGCTCCATAATTTTTTGTTTTTGGCCGTAAAAACCATGTACCGATAAAAACTTACGGCCCGAGGGCGTAATAGCAATATTACCCGGTGGGTGCTGCGCGTCGAATGTGGCTACTGTTTTTAAATCAGCATTTTGATTAGCGGTATTAGCAAACACACTGCTGGTTAAAAACGCGGTGCTGCAGGCTGCAACTAAAAGTATTTTTTTAATCTCGATCATGTTTAAAAGCCTTCTAAAACAAGTTTACCGCGTGAGGTGTGCGACTCTAAAATTTGATGTGCTTTATATAAATTAGCGGCGTTTATTAATCCTAAATTTTGCCCAAGCGTGGTTTTAAGTGTACCTGCGTCTATCAGCTCACTAATTTCATTAAGTAAGGTGTGCTGCGCCGTTATATCGGCGGTAGTAAATAGCGAGCGGGTAAACATAAACTCCCAGTGCACTGAAATACATTTACGCTTAAACTTTAAAATATCGAACGATGTAGGGTCATCTATTAGCGCAAATTTACCTTGGGGTTTAATACACTCCACTATTTGGTCTTGGTATTGGTCGGTATGGGTTAAGCCAATAACGTAATCAAACTCAGCTAAACCTAGCTCTTTGCGCTGCTCGTTTAAGTTTTTAGAATGATCGAGCACGTGATCGGCTCCTAACTCTTTAAGCCAAGTTACGCTTTGCTCGCGCGATGCAGTACCTACCACGTTTAGCCCAGTAAGTTGCTTGGCAAGCTGTACTAAAATAGAGCCAACGCCACCTGCGGCGCCAATAACTAAAATAGATTGCTGAGTATTTTGCTTATTTTTTGGCACTTGCAGGCGATCAAATAGCATTTCGTAGGCGGTAATGCTGGTTAGCGGCAGCGCTGCGGCTTGTGCGTCGGTTAATGTTTTAGGCGCACGCCCTACAATACGCTCGTCAACTAATTGAAATTGCGCATTACTGCCTTGGCGCGATAAATCGCCGGCGTAAAATACACGATCCCCCACATTAAATAACGAAACCGACTCGCCAACGGCTTTTACAACGCCTACGCCGTCCCAACCTAATACTTTGTAGCCTTGCTCTGGCGCTACATTTGCACGTATTTTTGTATCAACAGGGTTTACCGAAATAGCATTTACTTCAATAAGTAGGTCGTGCCCGGTGGCGGTTGGGGTATCAAGTTCAATTGCTTGTATAGAGTTGGGTGTAAGCGTTTTAGTGTTTTTGGTGTAGCCAAATGCTTTCATGTGCGTTCCTGATGATTTTAACCAAGTGTTTTTAACGTGTAAGCACTATAGCTCAGTTGAAAAATAGAAAAAGACATGAAAAACTAAAGCACTTTCAAATTTTAATTGAAAATATGCGATCATTTAACGATATTCAAACTTTTATAGATGTAGCCAGTTGCGCCAGTATTTCTGAAGCCGCACGGCAAAACGCGCAAACCCCAGCGGCGGTAAGTGCAGCTATTAAGCGCCTAGAAAAAGATTTAGGAAACGTATTGTTTATTCGCTCTACCCGCAGCTTACGATTAAGTGTGGCAGGGGAGCAGTTTTTAAGTTACGCCAAAGATTCACTTTCGCTTATTCAACAAGGGGTAGCTGCAGTACAAACCGCTGTGGGCGAAGTAACAGGGACACTACAGGTATCGGCCCCGTGCGATTTAGGGCGTAATAAACTAAGTGAATGGCTTAATGAGTTTTTAGCGCAATACCCGCATGTAAAACTTAAACTGCACTTAAGTGACGAAGTAAGCGACATTTACAGCCAATCAATTGATATTGCACTGCGCTTTGGTGTACCAAAAGATTCGCAGTTAATTGCAGCGCCACTTTTTTTAAATAATGCGCGTATTTTAGTGGCCTCTGCTGAGTATATTGCTAAAAATGGATTGCTTACACATCCACTTAATTTAACGCAGCACACCATCATTACCTTTATGCGCTTTGGCGAGGTGTTTAAAGAGTGGCGATTTTATAAAAATGGCGCAGTGCAAAAAGTGCAGCTAAATTGCCAACACATAGTTAACGATGGAGAAATGGTTAGGCGCTGGGCGTTAGAGGGCAAAGGCATTGCGTATAAGTCGTACTTAGATGTAATTGATGATTTAGCAAGCGGGCAACTCGTTCATTTATGCCCCGAGTGGCAAAGCGATCCGCTACCGCTTTATATGATGTACGCCGACCGACGCCAAATGACCCCGGTGATCAGCGCATTTAGGGCGTTTATTCAACAAAAAATAACCGCGTTAGTTGGCTAACTCATCGTCACTTTTAGTATTTAAATCGTTTACCACTAAATCAAGCAGCTGCATTAGCTGTTTGGCTTGTGTGGGGTCTACACTTTCAAACTTACATAATATATTTTTTGGAATATCAGCGGCTTCGTTTTTAAGGGCTTGCCCACTTTGGGTAAGCTGAATTAGGCGCTTACGCTTATCGTGCTCATCTTTAATAACAGCCAGCAGAGACTTTTCGGTCATTTTTTTGAGTATTTGGGTCATAGCGCCGCCATCAATAGCGGTTTTATCTATTAGCTGCGCTATGGTTACTTCATCTTGCTCCCACAGCGCCATCATTACTACATACTGCGGATACGTTAAATTAAGTGCAGCTAAAGGCTCACGGTAAGCACGTGCAATGCTATTTGATGCCATATATAACCTATGACAAAGCTGATTTTTTAATTTTAGTTGCTCAAATGACATACCCAACTCCTAGTGCGTTAATACCTTCAACTCAAAAAACATTTTAATTTGCATGCAAAGTATTTGCAATCTCTAATTACTTGGCCTATTATTTTGTATGCAAACTAAATTAATTGATAAACTTTGGAGTTCACTATGAATGTATTACAAAACGTTGCCTACACAGCAAAAGCAACTGCAACCGGTGGCCGTGAAGGTGTAGCTAAATCAGACGATGGCCGTTTAAATGTAAACTTATCAACCCCAAAAGGGCTAGGTGGCGACGATGGACAAGGCACAAACCCAGAGCAATTATTTGCAGCTGGTTATGCAGCGTGCTTTATTGGTGCACTAAAATTTGTAGCAGGTAGCGAAAAAATTGCTCTACCAAGTGATACACATATTAATTCTGAAGTCTCTATTGGCGCGATTGAAGGCGGGTTTGGCATTGCAGTTAAATTAGCTGTATCACTAGGTGATATGGATAAAACAGCAGCGCAAGAGCTGGTAAATAAAGCACACCAAGTATGCCCATACTCAAACGCTACACGCGGTAACATTGAAGTAGAGCTTTCGGTTATTTAATTAACTGTTTACTTAGCATTGTAATAGCCCAGTGGTTTGCCACTGGGCTTTTTTGTGCGCTGCAATTTACTAGAGATCACATTAATTGAAGTGGGCTTTTAAATAAATATACGGAAAATCGTATATTTGATATTTCATATATTCTAATTTTGTTTTATTGTATGCACACTAACTAAACGAGGATGCTATGGAACAACTCAACCCACTTCAATTTTACAAATGCTTAGCCGACGATACACGCTTAAAAGCCATGTTATTAATTAGCCATGAGCAAGAACTATGTGTGTGTGAGCTTGTTGCTGCGCTTGAACTTAGCCAACCTAAAGTGTCGCGCCATTTAGCGCAGCTTAGGCAATGTGGCTTATTGAGCGACCGTAAGCAAAATCAATGGGTGTATTACAGCATTAATAAAGCCTTGCCAGAGTGGGCTCTTAGCGTAATAGCACAAACCAAAAACGAAAATTCTGCGTTTTATAACGACGATTTAAATCGACTCAATGCTATGGGTAATCGCCCAGAGCGTGCAGCAAGCTGCTGTTAATTAAGCAAATTGATATAACTTTACTAAAGGTATTTATTATGACAATTAAAGTAGGTATTAACGGCTTTGGCCGTATGGGACGTTTAACACTGCGCGCAGCACTAGAGTGGCCAGAAGTAGAATTTATTAAAGTAAACGATGTAGCGGGCGATGCTAAAACACATGCCCATTTATTAGAGTTTGACTCAGTGCACGGGCGTTTAGCGCACAGCGTTACAGCAAACGAGAATAGCTTTAGTGTGGCTAAACATACTATTGCCGTTACCAATAACAAAACCATTAGCGATACTGATTGGTCTGATTGCGATGTAGTGATAGAAGCCAGCGGTAAAATGAAAACCACTGAGCTGTTAAATCAATATTTAGCACAAGGTGTTAAGCGCGTTGTGGTAACCGCTCCGGTAAAAGAAGACGGCATTTTAAATGTGGTTATGGGCGTTAACGATAATTTATATAACCCAGATGAGCACAAAATTGTGACTGCGGCTTCGTGTACGACTAACTGTTTAGCGCCTATTGTAAAAGTACTACAAGAAAAAGTAGGCATTAAGCACGGCTCAATGACCACTATTCACGATATTACCAATACCCAAACTATTATTGATGCGCCACATAAAGACTTACGTCGTGCTCGTTCATGCGGGACAAGTTTAATACCTACCACAACCGGTAGTGCAACAGCCATTACGCATATATTCCCTGAGCTAAAAGGTAAGTTAAATGGCCATGCCGTGCGGGTACCTTTAACTAACGCATCTATTACCGACTGTGTATTTGAGCTTGAGCGTGGTGTAACTGCCGCTGAGGTGAATGAATGGTTTGCTCAGGCGTCTAAAAACGAGCTTGCTGGCGTATTAGGTTACGAAGAAAAACCGCTGGTATCGATTGATTACAAAACCGATCCACGCAGCAGCATTATTGATGCGCTTTCTACCATGGTTATTAATAACACCCAGCTTAAATTATACGCTTGGTACGATAACGAATGGGGCTACGCTAATCGTACTGCCGAGCTTATGCTTAAAGTTGCTAAAAGTGACGTGGTTTAACCATTAATTAAAGGTTTTAAGGGCGTTAACCATGTTTGAGCAACTTGCTAATTTACCTACAGCAATAAAACAGTATTTAATTATTACCGGTAATTATTGGGCATTTACCTTAACCGATGGCGCACTACGTATGCTGGTGGTGCTGCATTTTCATCAGTTAGGGTATGGTGCACTGGCCATTGCCATGCTGTTTTTGTTTTACGAAATTTTTGGTGTGATCACCAATTTAGTGGGCGGTTGGCTAGGGGCTCATTTAGGCCTTAATAAAACCATGAACTTTGGCTTGGCGCTGCAAATAATGGCGCTTGCCATGTTATGTGCGCCAAGTGAATGGCTCACCGTGGCTTATGTTATGGCGGCGCAAGCGCTTAGCGGCATAGCAAAAGATCTAAATAAAATGAGCGCCAAAAGCGCCATTAAACACTTAGTGCCCGAGGGAGAAAGCGGCCAAGGCCAGCTTTACAAATGGGTGGCTATTTTAACGGGCTCTAAAAATGCGTTAAAAGGGGTCGGCTTCTTTTTAGGTGGTTTACTCCTTACGGTACTGGGTTTTGTAGGTGCTTTAAAAGCCCTAATTTTATTACTCACTATTGCGTGGATTATTAGCGTTGTATTTTTAAAAGGCGACATGGGCAAGGCTAAAAATAAGCCTAAGTTTAAAGAGCTATTTTCTAAATCCCGCGCAATAAACTTACTAAGTGCAGCACGATTATGCTTGTTTGCCGCGCGTGATGTATGGTTTGTAGTGGCTTTACCTATTTATTTAGCCCAGCAGTTTAACTGGAACTTTTGGTGGGTTAGTGGCTTTATGGCACTTTGGGTGATTGGCTACGGTGGTGTGCAATCGCAAGCGCCGCGTATTACAGGCACCAGCAATTCAAGTGTAGATACCGTTAAACATGCCTATTTATGGGTGTTGCTGTTAAGTGGTGTAACTGCACTTTTAGCACTACTCATGCAATTAGATGTGGCTGTGCATGTTACCTTAATTATAGGTTTACTTATTTTTGGCGGTGTATTTGCAGTTAACTCATCAGTGCATAGTTATTTAATTGTCAGCTTTGCTAAAAGCGATGGTGTATCGCTTGATGTTGGCTTTTATTATATGGCTAATGCCATGGGGCGTTTACTGGGTACGGTGCTTTCGGGGTGGGTGTTTCAGGTTTATGGTTTTGTAGCGTGTTTGTGGGTGAGCGTTGCTTTACTCATAGGTGCCTCAATAACCACAGCTATTTTGGCTAAGCGTTAAAACTCAACGTATTGTATTAAATTAAATTTTGTTCGCGGTTATCGATAGCTTGATTAGTAAAATCGTCTAAACTGTACTTGTAGTTTAAACAAAGGGCAGGTCAATGCGAGAAATATCGTTAGCAAAAAAACTATTATGGCTTACAGTAGGTAGCATATTTATAACCGTGTTACTGCTATCGAGCATTCTGTGGTGGGAGCTGTCGTCGAGTAACGATGAGCTATCAAGCCAGTCAGAAAAATATATAGTGGCAGAAGTTGAAGAAAAACTAAGTGCAAACGCGGCTGTATACGGTGAAAGAATTGCAGGGTTTATTAACGAGGCATACCGTGTCCCTTTTTCACTAGCTGCCATATTAAGTGGCACGGCTGGTAATGACGCACTTAGCCGCGAATCCGTTGTTAATCTAAATAAATCCATATTAAATAATAATGAGTCGCTTTCTTCCATCTACTCCCAGTTTGAAGTAAATGGGTATGATTCCAAAGATACTCAATTTACAAATGGCTACAGTCACTCTGTTGATGGTGCTGGTACACTCGAAATTTATTTTACACGCAGTAAAGAAGGCGTGGTCGAGCAGCAAGTTGTAGACGACCCTGCCGAAAAATATTTCACTAAGCTTAATGAATTTGGCCTGCGAGAGTCTGAATGGTATTTGTGTGCTAAAGACAACGTAAAGCCGTGTATTATGGAACCTTACTTATACGAAATTACACCAGGCAATTCAGAAATGATGACGTCTCTTACGGTTCCTATTATCAGAGACGGCCGGTTTGTTGGTATATCTGGTGTTGATTTAACGTTGCCGGTTTTTCAAAAATTAACAGAGCAGCTTTCAAAAGAGCTGTATAACGGTCAAGCTAAGGTTACCTTATTAAGCGATTTTGGTTTAATCGTAGGCAGTAGCCACTACAAAACAAAGCTTGGCCGGCCTTACAAAGAAGCAATGTCATCCACTATTACCAGTAAAGTTGAAAAGGTACGGGGTGAAAACAATCTTTTAAAAGCGGATGACACTTACCTGGTTAATTACCCTATAAATATAAAGCTTGCAGACACTCAGTGGTCGCTCATTATTGAAGTACCTGCAAATTTAGCTCTGGCTGGCCCACAGGCTTTGAGTGAAAATATGCAAAGTACCGCAGCAGCATTGGGCACTATTATTTTAGTAACCGGCTTAATTATTGCGGGTGTTGCTTTTGTAGTTATGAAATTTGTTGTGGCAGGTGTTATAGCCCCACTTGAACAAATACAAGAACGCGTTGATAACCTAGCCAGTTCAGAAGGCGACTTAACACACACCTTACATGTAGACAGCCATGCCGAACTAATTGCACTGGCTGGTGGCTTTAACCGCTTTTTAACTAAATTACGCGACCTAATTGCTGAGCTTAAAGCCGTATCAGATCAGACTAAGCAACAAGGCGAAATTGCCCAGCATATAGCCATCGACACAAAACATAATGTGCAGGCGCAGTTTAAAGAAATAGAAAGCGTTGTTACTGCTATGAACGAAATGAGCGCAACGGCGCTTGAGGTAGCAAGAGCTTCAGAACAGTCAGCGCAGCAAGCTGACGAAATAAACGGCTTAGTGGTAAGCAGTGAGTCGAGCTTGTCGTCGGCTATGACGCAAGTAAAAACTATGTCTGAAGAAATAAAAGAGGCAAACCAAGCCGTTGAAAAAGTAGCGACGCGTAGTAAAGACATAACGCAAATTTTAGATGTGATCAGAACCATCTCAGAGCAAACTAACTTACTGGCACTCAATGCAGCCATTGAGGCAGCAAGGGCTGGCGAACACGGCCGAGGTTTTGCAGTTGTTGCTGATGAAGTACGAGCACTTGCCTCTAAAACCCGTTCATCTACTGATGACATTAGCAACCTAATAGACAGCCTACTGCATGAGGTTGGTAATGCTTCCACCGTTATAGAAAAAGGCGTTGTAAGAGCACAAAATGCGGTTGACGAAACCTCTGTCGCCTTTGACGCGTTGCACAGTGTGGTTGTAAAAGTGGATGAAATAACCAATCAAATAACGCATATTGCAACAGCGGCTGAAGAGCAAAGCTTAGTAACAGAAGAAATAAATCGTAATTTAACGCTTATTTCTGATGCGGCATCTCAGTTGTCTGGTTTATCTTCGCAGGCAGGCGATAGTAGCGAAGTTCTTAATAAGCTGGTTGCTCAACAAGATAGCGAACTCAATAAGTTAAAAACCTAACAGGTACATAATTCCTAAAAATAAAAAACGGCGGTAATTATATTACCGCCGTTTTTTCATTAATTGAGTTGTTTAGTTTAGAGCGTTTTCATAATTTTAAACATTTGATCGATCATAGGTTGTGCAAGCTCTTCAACACCCGGGCGGTTAAAATAGCCGCGTAGCCCTGTAAATTGCACTTTAAAAAAGCGAGCATAGTCTTTTGGGCTAACCTCGCCTTTTAGCTCTTCACGCGCAATGGCTTGTGCAAATAAATCGCTTAAATAATCTTCAAATTTGTCTGATAAATCAAGGCTTAATGAATACAAACAGCTGTCTTCATCGGCAAACTCACAATTTGCTTTTACTAGCATGCAAATGGCGCTCGGGGCATTTTTTTTATCTTTAATGATGACGTTTTCAACAAACGTTTGTAAACCACCAATAATAGTAGGCGAAGCCAATAAACACGTTTTTATTTGATCTTCTATTTGCATGGTGTAATTTTTTAAAGACTCAATATACAACCCTTCCTTTGAGCCAAACGCAGAATAGATACTACCTGGGCGCATATTAATTGCGTCCTGTAGATCGCGGGTCGAAGTGGCATTAAATCCCTTTTCCCAAAATAGCTGACTGGCAAGGCGGACAACAGTCTCGCGCTCAAATTTAACTTTGTTGACCATGCTGTTTCTCAATTAATTTGAACATTTGCTCAATTTTAACTTGAGCGGTCGCTCAAAAGCAAATGGTATGTGCTTCGACGTTACTTAGACAACTTATTTTTGGAGCTAACAATGGCAGAATTTACTTTATATACAGCAGAAAATGCACCTGAAGAGTCAAAACCTTTATTAGCCGATTCAGTTGCTGCATTTGGCATGTTACCTAATTTACACGCAGTAATGGCTGAAGCACCAACGCTATTAAAAGGTTACCAAGTACTTCACGAATTATTTCAAAACACTTCATTTAACGCAGAAGAGTTAACAGTGGTATGGCAATCAATTAACGTTGAACATGACTGTCATTACTGTGTACCAGCACACAGTGCCATTGCAGCGTCAATGAAAGTTGACCAAGGTATTGTTGATGCTTTAGTGAATAAAACACCGCTTGCAGATGCAAAACTCGAAACATTACGTGAAACAACATTGGCTATGACGCGTGAACGTGGCGTAATTAGTGACGAGCAAATAGAAAAGTTTTTTGCAGCGGGTTACGGTCAACAGCAACTACTAGAGATTATTGTAGGTTTATCGCAAAAGGTAATGAGCAACTACACTAACCACCTAGCAAATACGCCAGTGGACGAACCATTTAAAAAATTCGCAAAATAATCGCGTTATAATTAACAAAAAAGGCAGCGAAAGCTGCCTTTTTTGTGCCGTAAGCACCGGGAGCTATTTGAATTTTACGGCTTGATTGCTACGCGTATAAATGCGTGACTCTGGTTTGGTCCATTCACCTTTTTTTAAATAGGAGGTAGACACAACCAATTTCCCATCTTTTAAATCGCTGGTCGACTTCACTTTAGTAATACCTTCTTTACTACCTGTAACCTCTTCGTAAGCAACAAACTGCGTAGGGCTGAGTACTTTTATAGTGCCTTTTGTATAAAAACCGGCTGTTGTAAAATAATAAAAAACCAATGAGTCTTTTTTGCTATCGTAAAAAATCATCGACTCGCCACCATATTCACCCTCATTAATAGAGTGTTTTGTTCTTATTGCCTTACCATTAAGCGCACGCTCCCATAAGCCTACGTCTTGAACTGGTTTAGTGCCTGGTGCAACATCAAAATCAGCTTGCCACGAGCCTAAATAAGGCTGAAATACACTAAGGTGTTTATCAAGTTTAAGTGGTTGTTCTTTTGCGTGAGTTGTAAAAGCTAAAAAGCACAAAGTAAAAAATAGCACTTTAAAATATGTCATAATTATTCTCTTATTATTTGAATTGATACAGACCAGTATAGGCGATAATTACTTGATAAAGAAAATCTTAATAATTCTATCCTTACTTTTTATATCCATAGTATGGTTTGTACATTTTCAGTGGGGCGTAACTATTTTGGCGCCTACTTATATAACTGCTATTAGTGCCATAACATTTATTATGTATGCGTGGGATAAACACAAAGCTAAGCAGTCGGTAAATAAAAAAGTAACTCGTACAAGCGAGCGAACTCTTCATTTATTAGCACTATGTGGGGGCTGGCCAGGGGCGTTAATTGCTCAGCAATTGTTGCGTCATAAATCACAAAAAAAGCGTTTTATAACGGTACTTTGGGTGTGCATTTTATTAAATGTAGTTTTATATTTTTTTGCTTTAGACTTTCGTGGGTATTTGGAAATAGCTAAGGTAAGCCTTTAAAAAAACGACCCCACTGAAAAACAACTAAATCAGTGGGGCGATGGTTGAATAACAACATTAGCGTTTTAACTGTGCTTCGCTTTGGTTAAGTAATCTAATAATAGGGTTTTGTTCTAATATTTTATTTTTTAAAAAATAGCCAATCAATAACCCGGCAACAAAGCCCCCAATATGTGCGCCATAATCAATGCCATCAGGGCCGCTTAACGCACCAGATATATTTATAATCAACCAAATTGCAAAAAACCAAGCAGCTGACAGTTTTTTCTGGTAGATAATAATCATAAAAGTGAGGCTGGCATGCCTAAACCACATTAAGTACATACCAAATAAGCCCGCAATTGCACCACTTGCACCTACACTAGGTATTGCTGATGTTGGGCTAACAAGGTAACTAGAGAGAGAAGCTATTAGCCCACACACTAAATACCAGATTAAAAAGCGCTTGTGCCCTAAAACATCTTCTAAGTTGTCACCTACCACATATAAAAAATACATATTCCCTAGCAAATGCATTATTGAGCCATGCAAAAACATACAAGTGAGTAGTGTCCATACTTCATTGCCTTCACTTATATCTGACGGTGTCATGGCAAAAAACTCAATGGCGAAGCCAAATGCTTCACTATTGAAAAAGTATAAAGCAAAAATTAATGTGTTGAGTGCTACTAAACTGAAAGTGACCCATGCTTTTCGCTGAGGTTTTATATTATATTCAACAGGCATTTGAGTTAAAAATTGAAAAAAATACGTTTTCCAGCTTGTTCTTTGATTTAGCTCGTTTAGAGTAGCTTTTAATTCTGGACTTTTTTTAACGCTTTCAAGCTCATCTTTATCAATCCAGGTACCATCACAATGCCTACAAATATCAATTTCGGTATGAAAATCTTCTAGAAGATGAAAACGTTCCAAGCTTTTATTGCAATCAGGACAGCCAAGTTCTGAAATACCTAATGAATCACCAAAGCTGGTTTCAAATTTCTCACCGACAGGACCATCGTTGATTTCGTCAATCATGCGATTAACTTCATTTTTTCAAACCAAAGGCCACCACATTCAAGGCAGATGTCTATTTCTTCACCTTGGTAGTTTGTAGCTTCTAAAGCGTGTGTTTTACAATGTGGGCAGTGTTTAGTTGGCATTTTTTAGCTCCTTTAGCGATCCAACAGAAATATCATTTTGTTTTAATTCCATTTTTAACTGTTCCGCATTTTGTTTTAATGCGGGTAAAGTTTCATCTTTTATTAAATGAGTAATTTTTTTTAGTTCAATTGCGGCTTGTTTAGCTGACATTTTCCTTGATATTGCTGCATTGATTACAAAGTCTGCTCTAGAATAAAACCGACGAATTTTAGTTAAAAACTCACTGGGTGTTTCAAGTGTAGTACGTGAAAACTGCATTGTTTTCCATATGTACTTATCTAAAGTAGGTTTAAAAAATTCCATTTCAGATTTTGGTGGGCTTTTTGCTAAGCGCTCTGCATATTCCGTAACGGCATTTACGTTATCGTTAACTTCATCAAATAAAGAAGTACGTAGATAATAGTTATCTTCCATTTTACTAAAAGAATCAAATTTTAAAGCTTGTTCTAAACCACTTTGAGCGGCTAAATACACGCCAAATATGGTAGAGATAACCATAAAAAGTTGATTTAACCAAAAGCCTGTGCTCTTTAGCTCTTGTTATCAACTGTTTTAAGTGCTTGAGCTAGTTTTTGAGTGGCCGCAGGGTTTTTGGGCTCACTTTGAGATGACGGAGTTGTGGGGTTCACTGCAAAATCCTTTTTTTACTTCCTTTGAAGCGAAATATATTAATGAATGAATATTTAATAATCAATGATTTATTAAATATTCATGTCACTAGTTTTTTTCACTAATCACATTGCTTGATTTAACCACTTTTTAACAATACTGCTCCACTTTGCTCACTCCCTAAATGATCGTCTTTATTATAAATAGGGCAGCTTTTAAGTGATAAACACCCACAGCCAATACATCCATCTACGCGGTCGCGTATGCGTTGCATATACGCTATGCGTTCATCTAATTGAGCTTGCCAGCGTTTTGAAAGCGCAGACCAATCTTTTTTAGTGGGCGTGCGGTTATCGGGGAGTGAGGCAAGTTTTTGTTTTATATCGTCTAGCGAAATGCCCATGGCTTGTGCTGCTTTTATAACGGCCACTCGGCGAAGTACGTCGGGTTTGTAGCGGCGTTGATTGCCGCTGTTTCGCCAGCTTTTTATTAAATGTTTAGTTTCGTAAAAGTGTAATGTAGACACTTTTACACCACTTCTTTTTGCTACGTAACCTACTGTTAAAGTGGCGTCGATCAGCTTTTTTTGCTCAGCAGACATTAATTTTATTCCATGTATTGACCTCAATATAACTTGAGGTTTTGAGCTCCCTTCAACATTAAAAAAGGAGCTGGAAAAATGCAACAAAAACTTAGTTGTAACACCGTTATTATTTATTCATCGGCACGAAAAAATGGTAACACAGCCGCACATGTTAAAAGTTTTGCTGAGCAAAATGAGCTGCATGTTGTGTGTTTAGATGAATTTAAAATACCGCCTTACAGTTACAGTAAAAAATATACTGATGATGAATTTTTCTCGCTTTTTGAATCACTTTTAAATTACGACCATTGGGTATTTGCTTCGCCAGTGTATTGGTATAGCACCACAACACAAATGAAAACATTCATAGACAGAATTACCGATTACATGGATGACGAACATTTAAAACCAAAGTTGCGTTTACTGCGCAGTAAAGATTTTTCGTTGCTGTCTAATGCGTCGTCGAGTGAGGCGCCAGATGCTTTTGTTGCGATGTTTAAAAACACATTTAGTTATTTAGGCATGCGTTTTTTAACGCATCACCATAAAAGTTCGCACACTTTATCGTGAATAACTGCCTTTTGTACAAAGCATCTGGTACTTTATTTATACACTAAAAAAGCCAAAGGATTGTTTATGAAATATTTACTATTACTTTTGTTGTTAAGCCCATTATCTTTCGCTAATGAGCAACCTATTAACGGTTTTGGTTATTACTATAAAGTACCAGAGCATGCAGCGATTAATGATTCGACTCAATTTAAAATAGCGTTTGATGTGGCCGATGGCGCTAAAAAAGGCGAGCAAAATAATGCGATGAACTCACTTGCCCGCTTTATAAATATGCATGTTGCACATGGCATTAAACCAGAGAACATTAAGTTAGCATTAGTTGTACATGGTGGTGCAAGTGTAGATGTGCTATCGAACGATGAATATAAAAAACGCTTTAACGTTGATAATAAAAACGCGAGCTTAATAAAACAATTATTGGCAAATAACACGCAGGTATTTGTTTGCGGGCAGTCGGCTACTCACTTTAAAGTAACGCCTAAACAGCTTATACAAGGCGTTACCATGTCTTTATCTGCTATGACCGCGCATGCTCAACTTCAGCAGCAAGGTTACACTTTGAATCCATTTTAATGAAAAAATCTATTTTATGTTTTGGTGACTCAAATACGTGGGGGTTAAACCCCGCAACGGGAAAGCGTTTTGAGGAAAAAGTAAGGTGGCCGTCGGTATTAGCAGAAAGGCTAGGTGACCAATTTGCTATTATAGAAGCAGGGCAGCCTAATCGAACGCTTGTGAATAATCCACCATTTAATGGGGACTTATCGGGGGTAAGTTATTTAAAACCATTTTTAGAAGCGCACTCTTTGACTGCTATAGTGATAGCCCTTGGTACTAACGATTTAAAAAAGCGCTTTAAATTAACGCCTGAGCAAATAGGGAATAGCTTAGCAAATTTAATAGACGGTATTGAAGGGTTTTACGAGGGTTATAAACAACCTAAGCTCATAATATTGAGCCCACCCTATGTTAGTTGTGTAGGGCAATATAAACATGTTTACGAGGGCGCACCGAGTAAAAACCTAGCTTTGAGTAAAGAGTTTGAAAATGTAGCGTGTATAAAAAATGCCAACTTTTATGATTTACAAAAAATCGTTTCTGTTTCACCCATTGATGGGGTACATATAGAAGCCAATAGCCATGCTAAAATAGCGGGTTTAGTGTGTAATTTAATAAATGAAGTTGATGCGTAATTAACGCTAACGCTTAAATTATAAGTACGCTATTTACTATGAATATTGTGAGCTTATTTGCATTTAAGGCTGATTATGCAATGATGGAGAACACACTGATAGTGAATGCTTTATAGGCAATAAGGACATAATGAAAAAATACCAACAAAAGTCATTAATTGCAGTATTAACCGGTGTTTTGGTTTTTGTAGTGGGTAGCCTAGTTTTATTGTATTTTGCTGGGCACAAATTAGCGGCCGCAATACAAAAAGATGCAAAGCAAATTGTTAACCACATAGACGCAGCTGTAAGCGAGCGACGCCAAATTCTTTTTCCTTTAAATGCATTAAACTTCTCTGAGTGTAGCGACGAAAACTTACTTGAAATGCGGCGTGCACTTTTTGATGCCAAGTATGTTGTAGATATCGGCTTTTTTAAAAATAACCAGCTTGTTTGTACCACAGGTTCGGGTGTACTAAAAACCCCAATAAACGATAGAACCCCCGACTATATTCGTAACAATCTTGAAAGTAAAAACGACAATAACATCAGAGTTCGGTTTGAGCCTAAGTTAAAAATTTTACTTTTTGAAGAACGAATAATGCAGGTCGTGATAGTTAGGCAGGGTAACTATAATTTAATTATGGATACCGCGGCTATCAGTCGCAGTAACATTGCAGCACCGTACTGGGAAATAACGTATAAAACGGGTTCTGATTCATTTCATTTGGCAGGTAAAAGCGGCTTGAGTAAAGAGCTTGCAAGCCACAAACAAATACCGTTTGAAACCGCACTTATGTGCAGCAATAAAAATAAAGGATATTGCGTTGCGGTTAGAACGCCATGGAGTGAGTTTTTCGCTGACAATCAATTTTTGCTGATTATTTCTCTTATATTAACCTGCCTAACGGGTGTGTCGAGCGCGCTAATAGTGGATTATCAAATTGCCGCTCGTCGCTCTACTAATAATAGAGTGCGTAAAGGCTTAACAAAGGGCTCATTTTATTGGACTTACCAACCTATTATTTGTTTGCACACAGGTAAAGTAATTGGTTGTGAGGTGCTAGCTCGCTTTGAAGACAAATACGGGCCACTTTACCCCGATGAGTTTATTCCGGTGATACGAAAAAATAATTTAACGTGGTCGTTTACTCAAGCAATGGTAGCGAAAGTACTTAAAGAGCTTACAGAGTTGGACGATTTACCAACGGGTTTTAAGGTGTCTATTAATATATTTCCTTGTGATGTAGAGCTTGGAAATGTATCGCTGTTGACACAAGAACCTGCACTTATTAATTCACGCTTTATTATTTGCCTAGAAATAACCGAAGACGAGTACCTCGATACTAGCATTGCACATGCTCATTTTAGAACGCTGGTTGATTCTGGATTTAATTTGTCGCTGGATGATTTTGGTACTGGCTATTCTAATTTAAGAAATTTACAAAATTTAAGTTTCCACCAGTTAAAAATAGACCGAACTTTTGTACAAGATATAGCCACGCAAGGTTTAAAGGCGTCTATGATCCCTAATATAATGGAGTTAGTGCGTAAGTTTAATTACACCTGTGTAGCTGAAGGAATAGAAACAACTGAACAAGAAGCTATGTTAAAAAGCGCGGGTGTACATTATGGGCAAGGTTGGAAATACGGCCGGCCAATGAAGGTCGAAAAATTTAAACGGTATATAGCACAGCAAACGCTTTAAAAAAGATCGACGATCTTTTTTAAAGCGTATAAGCAGTTAAATTTATTATAAAAACAGGCTAATTAGAATGATTAGATCAATATTTACAATGCTTTTGTTACTCTTAATAACTGGCTGCGCATCGCAATACCCTAATCAGCAAGTTGTCGGAAAGCAATTTCCAACGATTACTGGCGAAAGCTTAGAGAAGAAAGAATTTGTTATTCCGAGTGATTTTAACACTGAAAAAACCTTGCTGCTTATAGGCTATAAACAAGATAGCCAGTTTGATATTGATCGCTGGTTAATCGGTTTAGATATGGTAGGTGTAACACTCCCTACCTATGAGTTACCTACTATTGCCGGCATGGCACCGCGAATGTTTAGCACGTTTATTGATAATGGTATGCGCAAAGGGATTCCTAAAGAGTTATGGGGTGGTGTTATTACTATTTATAAAGACGGTGAAGCGGTGCAAAAGTTTACTGGTAACCAAAGTCCTAACAATTCGCGCGTTATTCTTATAGATAGCACAGGGAAAATATTATATTTTTACGACCGTGGTTTCTCTGTTGATGCGCTCAATAAATTAAAGGCAAAAATATAACGTTTTAAAGTGTGGTCGTTATTTATGGAAAATTTAAATAACGGCTCAGTATAATTTTTCAGTACTGAGTATTGAGATAAAGCTAATAGGTAATGCTCAACAGATCAGAGCAGTATAATATATGAGGTATAGTATAAATTAATTTTTAAGCTATTGTTATTTATATGTATTAATTTTTTCGCTGCTTTTTTCTCTTTATTCTTAATACTAAAATCGCATTGTAAACCTCGGGTATTTTAGTTAATCTAGTATCAAAGTTTCAAGGATGAAATCTATGCTAAAACCGCACACCGTATTTGTTAAAACCACCTTTCAATCTTCTTTTCACTGTGAAAGTTACACAATTATATTAAAAACTATGCAGGCTATTTTTGGTGATATAAAAATGGATGATGCATTGCCTAAACCTGACGCGCGCGACAAGTTTGATTTATATTTAATTGATGGTGCTAAAAATAACTGGCTTGATTTATTACCTGCTGATTTACTTTGTTTAGCAAAAAAGCATAAGGTTGTTTTATTTAATGTTGAGCAAGAAGCTGTTTGCGAAAAAAACTTACTATTAAATCATGTTAATGGTGTTTTTTATAAATCGGATGCGCCAGAAGTTATTTTTAAGGGGTTAGTTAGGGTCACATCCGATGAACTGTGGTTTACCCGAAAAGTAATTTCTAAAGCATTTAGTGATATTTTATTAGTTGCTTCTTCTTTTAACTCTTTAAAAGACGATATTACTTTAAAGCAAGACGATTATGCTCACCTGACCAAACGCGAAAAGTCGGTTATTCATTTAATTGCTCAAGGCGCGAGTAATAATACGATCGCGGATAAACTTAATATAAGTGATCACACCGTAAAAACGCATTTGTATAGTGCCTTCAAAAAAACAAATTCACGAAATAGAATAGAGCTTGCAAACTGGGCCCAGCGTTATGTAGCGGTATTATTACCTATGAGTAAGTAGCTTATAGCGGCTAAATAACAACATAAACCACATAAAAAAGGCTACGTAATGTAGCCTTTTTAGTTTTTTTAAATAAAATATTAAGCTGCTTTTTGAGCCCATAAGCCTTTATCAATGCCCTTTGTAACCAGGTCGGTCAGTGCTTTTTCTATTGCTTGAGTAACGCATATACTCATGGGTTCGTTGTCGCTAAAGCCACCTTCGGCTTCGGCAAGGCGCTTGTAGCTTACATATCTAAAAAAGCCTGCTCTCATTTCTTGGCTTAGTACTTTTTTGCTGGTGGCAACGCTCAATAGCACTTGGCCTGTTCGTACGTCTACGGCGCGTAAATATATTGAAATAGCATCTTCTCTATAAAGCTCAGAGGCGCCAATACCAAAGTACTCCATCCCTAAACCACCGGTTTTTACGTTGGTATCGTAGCTAATAATACCGCCTTCTAAAATTATTTTAGCGGTGGTTAATGGAGGAAGTTCAACACTGTTTGGGTTTTCTGATTGGGCTGCCCGAATAATTTTTCTTTCCGTTAATATATTTTGCAGACCTTCTCGTTCAACAGGTGTAAACCAGTCTGATTCATGAAGCGCTTGTACTAAAATAGAATTAGCGCCTTGTGTTACGGCAGTAGAAAAAGAGCTTACATTTGTTTGGGGTTTGTATTGACCTGTTTGATCTCTAAATGAGTAAACTGAAACCGGTATACTACCTGCTGGCTTTGGTAAGTTTTTTAGATCGCTGAATATTTCTGTTGGCTCAAGGCTCATTGCATTTTGTTGTGACGGTGGAATTAATTTGCCTAACGTTGAGCAACCGCTTAGCAGTAATAGTATTGCTATTGTTATTATTTTTTTCATTATCCAAACCTCGGTACTTCAATAATCACGACGGTGTCATCAATAATATTTGTTATTTTGACTGTAATGGTATCAGCGGTGCTGGTGATGACTTCAATTTGATAATCGCCACTCATAAAAATTGAGTCTTGGTCAAAAATACTGTCTTCTATATCTTCCCCAAAGGCCATGTCTGTTATTTCACGTACCATACGGTTTAAATAAGTACGCTCAAGTGAGTCCTGAAATTGTTCAGCGTAGCCTTTTTCGATTGAAGGCGCTTTATGTTTATTTTGGGCTTGTGCTTTGCTCAATAGCATATTGGCATTAAGTGGGTTGCCGCCAAAACTTGGGTTTATTGGGGTATAAACCATTTCAGTTGCTGATGCGCAAAAGGATAATGTTGTTATTATTGTAAATATTATTTTTTTCATTTTACCATCCATTTAAAGCCATATCTTTAGAAGATGTAGCCATGTTTGAGCGAGCCATTGCATCAATAACCGTATAGACCGCTTGTTCAACGCGTGCATCTAATGGCTCTAATCTGCGTCCTAAATAGGTTGCATATATAGTTTGATTGTTCATCACTAAGGTAAGCTTTGTTCCAGCTTTGGGTATTACTGTTTCTTTGATTTCAATGTTAAAACCAGCCGTTGAAGGCAAGTCTCGCCAGTAATTTGAAAATTCATAGTAAAATTGATGACCAAATCGGCTAATGCTTCTATCAAGTAACAGCCCATCAATTTCAAGTTCATCTGCAGCAACACCTGGAGGGGCCAAATACAAAGCGAGTAATAGCAGGAGAGTGATTTTTTTATTTATTTTCATAGTTTAAAATAGGGGAGTTGAAGCTCCCCTTTATTGTTATTAATTACATTTGTGTAATTGTGGCTGTATTACCGTCGCCAATTTGAGTAACCGTTACAGTACTATTAACACCAATAACACCACCCTCAACAATGTTGTCATTGCCAAGTTGAGTTACATTGAATGTAACGTTTTCACCACCTACTAAAAACGGTGATTGCTCAGTACCAACAACCCAGTTATTTTCACCTTCTTGAGAAATATCTATGCTGTGGCCACTGCCTTCAACCATCATATCGATAAGGTTAAAGTCGCCATTTTGCGCAATATCAATTTGGTTAAAGTTACTATCAAGAATACCTGCAAGTGTAACCATGGTTTCATTTTGCAAGCCATCTTGTGTAATTTCGATGTCGTTTTCATTAGATGTAAGCGAAACGTCAGGGTAAGATGATTCAACAACGGCGATGTTTTCTTCACCAAGTTGGGTAAGGTTTACATCATTTCCTAGGCCATTAAAGTTTACTAAATGAGCTGAGTTAACATCGCCAAATTGGCTAATTGTAAATTCATTATCTGAGCCTAATACGCCCATGTATGCTTCATTTTCGCTACCATTTTGAATGGCTGTAAGCTCGTTGTCGTTACCAATTAACTCAGCAGTTGTTGTATTAAAGTCACCATTTTGCATCGCCATTACTTCGTTGTTTTCGCCTTCAAATAAAGCTGAATCAACATTATTAGCCAAGCCTTCTTGGTCTATACCTACTTCGTTATCGCTACCTACAATAGCTGTGAAATTAACGGTGTTGTCAGCACCTTCTTGCTCAACACCAAACTCATTATTGTCACCGTAAAGATCTGTAAGTGTTACAGCATTTTGGTCGCCAACTTGCTCAATATCTAACTCGTTATCGTTACCTTGTAGCGAGGTCACTCTGAACGTATTATAAAAGCCGTCTTGCTCTACCATTACTGCATTATCGTCGCCTGTAGCGCTTGTAATTACAGCCTCATGCCATTCACCAGTTTGTAATGCGCTTAGCTCATTGCCACTGCCTTGCATGTCCATGTTGTAAAACCAATGACCACCTGTACCTTGTTCAATATCAACAGTGTTGTCATCACCCACAATAGAGTTGATTGCTTCATTGTTAAAAAATAAACCTTCGCCCTCTTGTGAAACATAAAGCTGATTATTGTTGCCGGTGACTGTAGTTAAAGCACCATTGTACAAACCGTCCTGAGAGTATATTTGTACGTTGTTATCGCCAACGGTGGTTACTTCTACAAAGTTACCTGTTTGGAATTGCGATACCTCGGTCGTGTTGTCATTACCAATGGTGGTAACCTGCATTGCATTGCCATCACCATCTTGCAGCAGTAATGCTGTGTTACCTACTTGGGTTTGCGCAAGTACCATTGAATTGCTCGTGCTTTGCACAGACACTTTTGTGCTTAAATCAGATACTGAGCCAGATTTAGTTGCTGTATCTGCAAAGGAAGAGAAGCTTGTGCCCATTGCAATTGCCACTGCACAGCTTAAAAGTGATTTATTTAACTTCATTATTTTCTCCTTGAAATAAAAATACCGAATGCTCTACGTTATTTTGTTTATATAGAGTATTCGCGTTTCCAGCATGCCGTGCCGGTATAAAGTTGTGATCTAAATGTTATTCAATGTTGTGTTGCGTTTTTTAAGTGCACATTCACTGTATTCTTGAATTGTTAATTCTTAAATCATCTTTTTTTACCAATTTTTTTATTGTTTTAATACAATTGGTTATGGTGCTTATATTTTTATTTTTACTGTTTTATTAAAAAACCAGTAAAAATTGTTGATCTATTTAAGTGTCCGATTATAAGAATTTGGCTCATAAAAAAGACTGCTTTTAGTGTTTTTTTAGCTGCGCTACTGGTCAAAAGTGTTGATTTTTTATTGTTTCCAATTTAAAGACTTGAGTAATTTTTGATTTGTTAGTTTGCTGGGTACATGCCATGTGATCTTTCTTATTCAATGTTGTCAGTAAACTTGCTTAAAATTTTTTTAAGCTTAATCAACTATGGATAGAACAATGAAAACAAAATTATCTATTATTACACTAGCGCTTGTTCCTTGTTTAGCTGCTGCGCAACTACCGGAAACAAGTATTAAACAATCAGTTACTGCAAGCAGTGATTCGCTCATTGTTAAATATAAAAAAAATGTGTCAGCTAAAATGCGTAAGCAAGCTCGGTCGTTAGTAAGGGCCAAAATCTCTGACATGAACAGCGATGAGGTTGATGATAACTATAAGTCTTTACTTTCAGGCCGCTTAGCTAAATTTAAAGTAACGGGTATGAGTACTAAAGAGGCGATTAAACGCCTTAAAACTCATCAGGCTATTGAGTATGTTGAGCCAGACTATCGTGTAAGCATTGCCACTACGCCAAATGATCCGCGTTTTGGTGACTTGTGGGGTTTAAATAACGATGGTCAAACTGGCGGTGTAGCTGACGCCGATATTGATGCACCTGAAGCATGGTCAATTTCTACGGGTAGTAGAGATGTGGTTGTTGGTGTAATTGATACCGGTGTTGATTATAGTCATCCCGATCTTGTAGCTAATGCTTGGGTTAACCCTGGTGAGATAGCTGGCGATGGAATTGATAACGACGGTAACGGTTATGTTGATGATGTTCATGGCATCAATGCAATTACTAACTCAGGCGACCCGATGGACGACCAAGGGCATGGTACGCATGTTTCAGGAACCATTGGTGCAAGTGGCAACAATAACGAAGGCATTGTGGGTGTAAACCATGATGTATCTATCGCTGGTTGTAAATTTTTAGATGCTTCAGGTAGTGGTTCAACGTCTGATGCCATTAAATGTATTGACTACATGGTTGGTCTTAAAAACTCAGGTGTTAACCTTCGCGTACTAAATAATAGTTGGGGTGGAGGCGGTTATAGCCAAGCTTTAGCCGATGCAATAACGGCCAGTGAAGACGCAGACATTTTATTTGTAGCAGCAGCAGGGAATGACGCAGTAGACAACGATGTAAACCCGCACTACCCATCTAACTACGAAAACGACAGCGTGCTATCAATTGCAAGTACAGATAGCAGTGATAACATGTCTGGTTTTTCGCAGTGGGGTCTAGAAAGTGTTGATATGGGCGCGCCGGGTAGCGCTATTCTTTCAACTATTCCAGGTGGCGGTTACGCTACTTATTCTGGCACTTCAATGGCAACACCACATGTTGCAGGTGTGGCTGCTCTTGTTCTTTCAGTAAACCCAGATTTAACAACAGTAGAGTTAAAAGAGTTACTAATGAGCAGCGGCGATGCTAATACTGCTTTAACAGGTAAAACAGTTGCAGGTACGCGTTTAAATGCAAACCAGGCATTATTAGATGCTGACCCTACACCTGGCTTTAAATTATCGGTTACTCCTACAACTCAGCAAGCAACTGTTGGTGACACGGTTACCTACACGTTTGAAATTGGTTCGATTGCGCAGTGGGATGGCGATGTAGCGCTTTCGCTTAGTTCTAGTCTAGAGGGGGCTTCACTTAGTGCTTCTACGGCACGCCCAGGTGATGAGGTTGTTTTAACTGTAAATACGTTTGATGACACGCCTTGGGGTAATTATGATTTTATGGTTGAGGCAAGTACAGATCAGCAGTTAAAAACACAAACTGTGTCATTAATGCTACAGCCTGCAGGCTTAAACGATTTTACATATAGCAGTGATGAAAACGTATCTATTCCAGATAACGATCCACAAGGTGCAAGCTCTGTAATTACCGTTGCTGATGATTTAACTCTTTTTGGCACTTCTGCCGATGTAAACATTACTCACACGTGGTCTGGTGACTTGGTACTGACGCTAACATCAGCTCAAGGTTCTGAAGTTACGTTACAAAGTAACCAAGGTGGCAGTGACGACGATATTGTTAAAACATTTACATCAAGCGCATTTAACGGCGAAGTTGCAACAGGTGATTGGACGTTACACGTTGTAGATACAGCGGGAGCTGATGTTGGTAACATTAATGGCTGGTCTCTTACTTTTAGTGCGATTGGAGAAGTTACTCCACAGCCACCACAAGCGAGCTTTGACACTGAAATAGAAGGCTTAACGGCCATCTTTACAGATGCAAGTACTGATGCCAACAGCGATATTACACAGTGGAGCTGGAGCTTTGGTGATGGGGCAACATCGTCTGATCAAAATCCAACTCATGTGTATGCTGGCTCTGGCAGCTACAACGTTGAATTAACCGTAACAGACAGCGAAGGTAATATGAGTACGTATATGCAAACGGTTGTTGTCAGCGATGTAGATATTGAGCTAACACTAAAACGCGCTAATAAATCACGTTTAGGAACTATGCGTGTTGACCTTAGTTGGGAAATAGTGGGAGCTGAATCGATGAACGTTTACCGTAATGGTGAATTAATTGGTACTACGTCAGATAACGGCCGCTACCGCGATTATGAGCGTGGTGCTTCACTTTCTAGCTACGATTACCAATTGTGTGTTTCTGAAAACGTATGTTCTAACATCGTCACAGTAACATTTAACTAAGTAACACCCCCTTAGAGTAACAAAAGCCCAGCTAAGCTGGGCTTTTTATGTTTTACAATGTCATTATTTTAGAAACGTCGACATAATTATAATTATAATTATAATTGTTTGTATGGGTGGGTTTTAAGCCAGTGCTCCGCAATTTGCTCGCGCGTGGCAAACCAAACTTGTTCATGCGAGCGGGCATATTTTAAAAAACGTGCGAGGGCTTTAATGCGCCCAGGGCGGCCAATTAAGCGGCAATGCAGCCCTATCGACATCATTTTTGGGGTGTTTTCACCTTGTGGGTCGCCTTCTTCATAAAGCGTATCGAATGCATCTTTTAAATAATTATAAAACTGATCGCCGGCGTTAAAACCTTGCACAGCAGCAAAGCGCATGTCGTTTACATCAAGCGTGTAGGGCACTATTAACTGTGGTTTACCTTCTTTAATACTGTAAAAGGGTAAGTCGTCGCTGTAATCGTCGGCGTCATATAAAAATGTGCCATTTTCTACCACTAGGGCAGCAGTATTTGGGCTTGTGCGTCCGGTGTACCAGCCTTTAGGCTTTTTACCGGTAAGTGCTTGAATGATCTCAATGGCTTTTTGCATGTGCTCGCGCTCGGTTTGTTTATCAATGTTTTGATAATTAATCCAGCGCAGGCCGTGGCTTGCAATTTCGTGCCCTGCATCAACAAAGGCTTTAGCTACATCGGGGTGGCGCTCAAGGGCCATTGCCACGGCAAAAATGGTGACCGGTATATCGTATTTTTTAAAGAGTTTAAGTAAACGCCATACACCTGCTCGCGAGCCATATTCGTAAATGGACTCCATGCTTATATGGCGGTCTTCTACATGCGGGGCGCTGACTATTTCAGACAAAAATGTTTCGGCCGCTGCATCACCGTGTAATACACAGTTTTCGCCGCCTTCTTCGTAATTTAATACCACTTGTACGGCTATGCGGGCTTTATTGGGCCAATTTGCATGGGGCACCTGTGAGCCATAACCAATTAAATCGCGCGGGTAGTGTTTAAATTGCTCGCTCATGTTATTGCTCCTTTTTAAGCGCTGTGAGCCAAGAGCCTAGCGTTTCGCGCTCTGCATCAGTCATTTTGGTCATATTTGCCAATGGCATGTCTTTGGTTATAACTGCGCGGGTATGAATAAGCGTGCTGGCTTTTTTTAAATCATTGATAGAGTCGAGCTTAAAGCCAAGCGGCGCTGTTTGAAAAAGCTCAGAGGTGGGTGTTTCACTGTGGCACTGCGTACAGTGCTTGCTGATTATTTCCCACGCTTGAGTGTCGGTAATACTTGCTTGTAAAGACGGGTTTTGGTCTGCATTTATTGGGCTGCTAGGCCATGGAGCGATAGTAAGCATTAAGGCAAAAAAGGCGGCAATACCACTTATAAGTACCGAGGGTTTATTAACGCCTTGGTGCTTTAAGTTAAAGTAATGGCGTATCCACATGCCAATGCCAAATAGCGCAATTAATATAAGCCAGCCAAAGCTGTGGCTGTAGGTATATGGAAAGTGGTTGCTCAGCATAATAAATACCACAGGTAACGTGGCGTAGTTATTATGAATAGAGCACAGCTTTGCTTTTAAACCCGGTGCTGAATCAGGAATGCGACCAGCTTCTACTTCGCTTACCATGTAGCGTTGTCCTGGCATAATAATGTGGTACACATTGCCAACCATACACGTACCAATAAGCGCACCTACATGAATATAAACCGCGCGGTCACTAAATAGCTGATCGACCCCGTAAGTCCAAAGGGCCAATATGCCAATAACCACAGCAATAAACGCTTTACCGTTTTCAACGAGCGGGGTTTTGCACAATAATCGATAAACACCATACCCTAAGCCAATAAAGCCAAGCGACGCGCCAATAGCGGCAAATTTACTTAGTTCACTTTTACTGTTATCGATTAGGTAAACATCGGCGCCAACATAATAAAGTAGGCTAAATAATAAAATACCCGTGATCCACGTTGTGTAGGCTTCCCATTTAAACCAGTGCAGGGTGTGTGGCATTTGTTCAGGGCCATTTTGATACTTAGCCACTTCGTAAAAGCCACCGCCGTGCACGGCCCATAAATCGCCTTTTATACCTTTGTCTTGTTTCCACTGGGGTGGTGTTTGTAAGTTGTTATCAAGCCATGCAAAATAAAACGACGCTCCAATCCACGCTATACCTGCAATTACATGAAAATAACGCAGTACTAAATGAGCAAGCTCAAATAAATAATTTTCCATTGGCTAAGCCTCTTCTAATTGCGGTGTCTGGGTGGCTGTAAATTGTTTTTTATCATCGCGCTTATACACGCTTTTACCCATGATGTAGGTTTGTTCAATGCAGCGGTCGTCGCCTAGCATCATCATGGCAAAGAGTTGCTCGTGCAGGGTTTTTGCATGGCCAATTCTGAATTTTAAAAACGAGGTGGCGGCGTAATCCATTACAATAAAGTCAGCCTCGCAACCTATTGCAAAATTACCTATGGTGCCCTCTAAATCAAGGGCTCGCGCACCGCCAAGAGTTGCTAAGTATAGGCCCTTAAAAGCTGAGAATTTTTGACCTTGAAGCTGTTGAATTTTGTACGCTTCATTGCCTGTTTGCAGCATCGAAAAACTTGTTCCTGCGCCTACATCTGTACCCATGCCTACGTTAATACCGTGCTCTTCACAGGCCTTTAAGTTTAATAAGCCAGAGCCTAAAAATAAGTTAGAGGTAGGGCAGTGAGAAATAGCCGCGTTGTTATCGGCAAGGCAGCAAAGCTCGCGCTCAGATAAATGAATACTATGAGCAAATACCGAACGTTTACGCACCATTTTAGCTTGCTCGTAAACACTTAAGTAGTCATCGGCCTCTGGGAATAACCCTTTTACCCATTCACACTCGTCTTTGTTTTCAGATAAGTGCGTATGCAGGTACGTGTCAGGGTATTCTTCTAATAATTGAGTACATTTTTGTAGTTGTTCGGGGGTTGATGTAGGCGCAAAACGTGGCGTTACCGCGTAGCTCAACCTATCAACATTGTGCCATTTTTTTATGAGTGCTTTTGATTGATCGTAACTGGTTTGTGCGCAATCTGATAAATCGTCAGGGCAATTTCTGTCCATCATTACCTTACCGGCAATCATGCGTAAATTACGTTTTTGAGATTCGTTAAAAAACGCATCAACCGATTGTGGGTGAACCGTACCAAACACTAGCGCGGTGGTGGTGCCGTTACGTAATAACTCATCTAAAAAGCGGTTTGAAACCTCACTTGAGTACACTTCACTGGCAAACTTTTTTTCGGTTGGGAAGGCATATTCTGTAAGCCAGCTTAAAAGCTGCTCGCCATACGCGCCGACCATTTCGGTTTGTGGTAAATGTATGTGCGTGTCTATCATGCCGGGCATAACCAATTTGCCATCGTGGCGAATAATAGTGGCTGATTTATCTAAGCTTGGCAGTATGTCTTGCTCGTAACCAAGGTTAACCACTTTACCGTTTTGAATAACTAATGCGCCTTTTTCAAAATAGCGATGGGCGCTTTCGCCTGCTATGGCGGGGTCGTCAACAAAATCGAGTATGTTGGCACAAATTACGGTTAGTTTATTATTGTTTTGCGTGCTCATTATTAGCTACCTCTGTACGTTGAGTAGCCAAATGGGCTAAGCAATAACGGAATATGATGGTGTTTTTTATCTTGTAATCTAAAGGTAATTTGCGCCTCTGGGTAAAACGCAGGTGTTTCTTGGCTTTCATAATAGCTGTCTAAGTCAAAAACCAGTTTATAGATTGCAAATTCTACGTCTGTGTTGAGCCAGTCGGTAATTCGCCCGTCGCTGTTTGTTTTACCTTGGGCGATTAATTCCCACTCGTTATTAGTGTGAACAAACAATTTTACTGTGACATTTTCAGCCGGCTTGCCTGTACTGGTATCGAGAATATGGGTAGTGATAGGGCTTTTGTTCATACTTTTATTCATATCAATGACTCCAATCTTATTTTTGTTATTTTGACTTGTTCGCCTGCGGCTATAGTGAGCTCTTCTTCGCGGGTGTTGTGTATGCGTAGCTCTATAAGTTCAAGCATTTGCTCAGCACTCTTACCGCTGGCACACACAATAAAAATAAAGCCAAATTTACTGAGGTATTGTTTATTTAGCGCAATCATTTTTTTTAGGGTTTGCTCGTTTGCTTTGCTCATACCCGATTGTTCGTGCCCGGCTTTTTGTGCTGTAGCGGCGTACTTTTTACTTAATGTTGATAAATCGCCTATTTGCGGATGGCCTTCAAAAGCGGCCAAATAATCGCTCTCGTTTAGGCTATCCCATACGGTTTGCGCACTGTGAAAGAGGTGATCTTTATTTTCAAATGGCATGATATTTAGCATACCGCTTACCCAGTTAGGGGCGGCGCAGCAATGCTCTAATGCTTGATGCGCTTGCGCTATATTTAGGTTATTAATTTTTAAGCTACTCATGCGCTTTCTTCCTCGTGCGTGGTGCTAATTAATGCATTTTTAAGTGCACGCCATTGCAAGCCTTGGCGTTTGGGCGCATGGGTTTGCATAGCCTGATAAAGGCCAATTAATTGCCCACTAATCGAAATGGCTACTTCCATAGGGAGCTTGCCCGTTACATTTTCAAGCCCGACAGGGCAGGTCATTTGTTTTATTTGCTCGTTGGTAAAGTCGCGATGGGCTAAGCGCTGTTTAAAGCGTTTTGCTTTGGTATCTGAGCCAATTACACCAAGCCAATTGGCATCAGCGCGTTTAATAATGGCTTGTGTGAGTGCAAAATCGAGCTGGTGGTTATGGGTTAATATTAAGTAATTATTAGTTTTAGGGGCGCGTTTTACTTGCTCTGTTGGCTCTTCATCAACCACTTTTATTACGTTATTAGGAATAGCTTGTGGGAATACATCGGCGCGGCTATCTATCCAACGTATGCGCATCGGTAATTGCGCCAATATACCAATAAGCGCCTGTGCTACATGGCCTGCGCCGTATATGTCAAGGGTAAAACGCTCGCATTGCATGCACTCAAGCATAACGGTGGCAGCTCCGCCGCAGCACTGGCCTAAATTTGCGCCTAAGTTAAACTGCTCTATCACTTGGGCGGTTTCGCCTTTGGCAAGTAGCTCACGTGCTTTTTCTATTACTACGTATTCAAGGTGACCACCGCCAAGGGTGTCGTAAATATGCTCGCCGCTTATTACCATTTTAGAGCCTGTGCCACGGGGGGTTGAGCCATTGGTGCCAAGCACCGTCGCAATAACATAGTTAGTGCCGCTTTGTTCGTGCTCGTTTATAGCTTGCGCCCAATTTTGCGTATGAAAACCCTGAAACGACTCATTTAAATTAGCCATGTTTCTGCTCCTTAAACCAGCTGGTGGTTTGCTCAATTGCATTTAATACACGCTCAGGTGTTGCTGGCGTATCAAGTGGGGCAGTGTATTTGTAATCGGCCACACTGCTGATAGCATTACGAATAGCGCTCCACACACTAAAGGCCAGCATAAACGGCGGTTCGCCAACTGCTTTTGATCTAAAAACGGTGGTTTCTGGGTTGGCAGAGTTATATAAATTGACGTTAAATTCGGCTGGGGTATCGCCAATAGCAGGAATTTTATAGTTAGCAGGGCCAAAGCTGGCAAGCTGGCCTTTATCGTTCCATTGTAAGTCTTCGGTGGTAAGCCAGCCCATACCTTGCACAAAAGCCCCTTCAACTTGCCCTATATCAAGTGCTGGGTTTATTGAGCTGCCCACATCGTGCAATATATCAACACGGGTTACGGTATTTTCACCTGTCAGCGTATCTATCTCTACTTCACTCAGTGCTACGCCGTGCGCGTAATAAAAAAACGGTCGGCCTTCGCCCTTCGCTCTATCGTAATGAATTTTAGGCGTGGCGTAATAACCCGTTGATGAAAGCGATATACGGTTCATATATGCAAGGTTTGCAAGTTCACTAAAGCTAATTTTGCCTTTGCTAAAGGTAATCAGGTTATCTTTAAATACAATACTTTGGCTGTCTACTTCAAAGTGCTTGCTGATAAAGTTAATTAAGCGCTCTTTTATGGTATTTACCGCATTTAGCGCTGCCATGCCGTTTAAGTCGGTACCGCTTGAAGCCGCGGTTGGCGAGGTGTTTGGTACTTTGTCGGTACGAGTAGCGCTTATGCTTACTGCGTCAAAATCAACGCCAAAGCCATGGGCTACAATTTGCGCTATTTTTGTATTAAGCCCTTGGCCCATTTCGGTGCCGCCATGGTTTAAATGAATTGATCCATCGCTGTAAACATGCACAAGTGCACCCGCCTGGTTTAAGTGCTGTACGGTAAACGATATACCGTATTTTACCGGCGTCATCGCAAGGCCTTTTTTGATAATGGGCGATGATGCATTAAAGGCTTTAATGGCATCTTTACGTGCCCAGTAATCACCCGACTCCTCAAGCTGGCTTATCATATCTTTTAAAATATGTTGCTCTACGGTTTGATGGTACGGCGTGGTGTCGCGGCCTTTTTTGTATAAATTAAGTTTTCGGATCTCAAGCGGATCTTTACCCAATTTAGCTGCAATGTCGTCGATTATTAGCTCGCCCATGATCATGCCTTGCGGGCCACCAAACCCTCTGAATGCGGTGTGGCTTACAGTATTAACTTTACAGCGATTCCCTTTAATGGTGGCGGCTGGGTAGTAATAAGCGTTATCTGCATGAAACATTGCGCGGTCTACAATGGCATCGGATAAGTCAGGCGAATAACCACAAAACCCATTTACGGTTACATCAGCGCCTTCAATTAGGCCATTTTGGTCAAACCCTACATGGTATTGATTATAAAATGGGTGGCGTTTACCGGTAAGTTTAAAGTCGTCGCTGCGGGCTAGCCGCATTTTAACGGCGCAGCCAAGGTGATAAACCGCAAGCGCTGCAAGGCAAGCCCACGGCGCGCCTTGAGTTTCTTTGCCGCCAAAAGCACCGCCCATTCGGCGGGTTTCTACGTTTACAAAGCTAAATGGCTTTTTTAAAATTTTGGCAACTAAGTGCTGCACCTCTGTTGGGTGCTGCGTAGAACATTGCACATGAATCCCGCCATCGCTGTCGGGCTGAGCGAGTGCTATTTGCCCCTCAAGGTAAAAGTGTTCTTGCCCGCCTATGTGTATTTCACCTTTAAGTTGGTGGGCTGCATTATTTATGGCTTGCTCGCTATTACCGCGGTTAAGTGAATGTGGCGGCCTTACCCAATGCCCTTTTTTAATTGCTTCTTTAATATCAAGTATGGGGGCGGTTTGCTCGCACTCTATAACCACTAAACGAGCAGCGCGGCGCGCCATTTCGTAGCTGTCGGCAACGACTACCAGCACAGGTTGCCCGTGGTATTGAATTTCGTGATTGGTTAATAGCACATCACCTGGGAATATTGGGCCAATATCAAGCTTACCGGGTACATCATCAGCCGATAAAATACGTTTAACGCCTGCCAATTCAAGCGCTTTACTTGTATCAATTGATTTAATAAAGCCGCTGGTAATAGGCGCAAGCACAGGATAGGCGTGTAAGCAGCCATGGGGCTCTGGGTTATCGTCGGCGTAGTTTGCATTGCCACATACTTGTTTTATTGCGCTTTCGTGGTACTTAGATTGGCCAACGCTTCCGCCTTGGGCTTTTAGTTTATCCATTTCAAAGTGACGCATGTGAGATCCTCGTAATGGCAATGTTGTTATTATTTTTACTGCTTGGCTGTGCACCACAAAACTCAATACCAATACGCTGTAGCAAGTTTTTGCTTACCGTAGTGCGGTAATGTGCGCTGCTGCGTACATCGCTCATGGGAGCAAAGTCATCATTTATAGCACTAGCGGCATCTATAAACGTGCTTACCTGTAAGGGCTGAGCATTAAGCTTTTGCTCTATGTGCGCGGCGCGTTTGGGTATTGCTGCCATACCGCCCATGGCGCAGCGGGCATTGCTAATTACGCCTTGCGTTTGCTCTATAGCCAGTACTAAACACACAGTAGATATGTCATCTTCAAAGCGTTTTGAAATTTTATGACACGCAAGCTTTAACGACTCTGGGCGTTTAGGTAAGGTAATTTTGCTAATTACTTCATCGCTATTAATGACTGTTTTTTTGTAATCAACAAAGTAGTCGGCCACGTTTATAGTGCGTGTGCCTGCTGCGCTTAATAAATCCATAGTGGCATTAAGTGCAATGAGTAAAGGAGCTGGGTCGCCAATTGGAGAGGCATTTCCTATGCTGCCACCTAAGGTGCCACTGTTACGTACTTGGTTAGAGCCTAGGCGTTCAAATAGCTCTTTAGACTCTGGGTAGTAATTGTAAAAAGTATATACAAACTGGCTGTAAGGGAGTGCTGCACCAATATGTAGCTCGCCGTTGTTATCGCTTAAAGTGCACAGCTCACAGGTTTGGCTAAGCGATATAATAATATCGGGCAACAGCATGTTTTGGCTAAGCTCAATGGCAAAATCGGTGCCACCAGCAACCAAGTGTGCATGCGGGTAAAGCGCTTTTAGTTCAACAAGCTGCTTAGCATTTTGTGGCAAGTAGAATTTGCGAGGGCCATTTTTTAAAAATGGAACATCGTCATCATGTTGCGTATTAAGTGAGGCTTTAAACTGAGCTGCCATGGCTGAGTAAGGCTCATTTTTACGCTCATAGCTGTAGGCTTTTTCTACCGCTAGTAAAATAGGGCTGTAGCCAGTACAACGGCACAAGTTGCCACCTAAAGCATGAATAGCGGCTTTTTTACCTGGGTAACTCGGGTTATTAATATAAAGCGCCAACATACTCATTATTATACCTGGGGTGCAAAAACCGCATTGCGAACCATGGCACTCTACTAATGCGCGTTGTACTGGGTGTAAGTCATCAAGGGCTGGGTAAAGCCCCGTTGTTACAGCCTCTACGGTTACTATGTGTTTTGCGTGTGCATTGCCTAATAAAAGCAGGCAGCTGTTCATAGTTTGGTAGTGCCAAACTGGGTTACCGTTTGAGTTTAGTTTTTCTTCGCCAACTAAAATTGTGCACGCGCCGCAATCGCCTGTAGCACACCCTTCTTTGGTGCCCATTTTCCCTTTTTTGGTGCGAAGCCAGTCCAAAATGGTGAGACTTGGCGAGCATTCTTGTTCTTCAATTGGCGTGTCATTTAATAGAAACTGAATCACACAGACCCCCTTAGCTTTTTAACACCCTGTTTTTAATAAGGTTTGTTGTTTGCTTTTTCGTATTGTTATTGCGCAAGTAAGAAAAAAGCTGTTTTATTATGATTAATACTTTGCAGTTAATATGCCATATCTGACCGATCGGTTAGCTTTTTTGTGTTTGGTTAATTTAACAAGCATTAAAAGCAAGGGGGTGTATTTATTTTTATATTTTATATCAGATGTTTATTTTGTTTTTATTCTTTTTTATATGAGGTGATTAAATTTTTTTGTTAGCTTTTAGGTGAAATTTAAATAGCTTTTATGTATAAACCTGACCAAAAGGATATGTTTATTTTTGTGAGCTTTTTGCTTTTGAAAAGTGCGTTTACATAACTTTTTAAGTTACAGATGTGTGAATATTTAATTGGCTAGGTTGAATGCTTTTTATAAATAACAAGGTCTTTATTAGGCATGACAAATTTAATGAGCACACAATGAACCTAACACACACAAATAACGCACTCACCTTCATACTTACACTCAGCTTTGCATTACTTGGTGTATCGCTTGCTTTAGGTGCAAACCCAAACACACTTACAGCGACCTTTAGCTTTTATGAACTTGATATCTTACTCAGTGTAAATACGTTAGGTTTGCTCACAGGCACCGCTATGATTGCATTAGCACTCGCCACTCTAGCCGCACATTTAAAATTACTAAAGCCTATGCCAGTAGCTGTTTTAGCGTTAATTGTTTGCATTGTGCCTTTACTTACTTTATTGGCCAGTAACCGTTGGATGGCGCAGTTAGGAGGCTTTCCAATTATTGGCAGTGGGCAAGGCATTATTAAATACTTTGCTGTTATTCCTTTGTATTTATTTTTGTTTTATAAAAATAAGCTCACCGACAAACAACATGTTTTTTTAAACTTTATACCGGTTGCGATGGTTTTACTGTGGATTGGCGGCATGAAATTTTATGAGTTTGAAGCTAAAGCCATTGTGGGGTTAGTAGAAACCTCACCGTTTATGTCGTGGTTATACACGGTATTTAGCGTACAAGGCGCATCAAACGTAATTGGCGGGTTTGATGTATTATTTGCAGTGTTACTCGGTGCGGGCATTTTAATTAACAATAAAAAGCTCATTATAGTGAGTGGTTTAGCATGTTTAAGTGTTTTTTTAATGACCCAAACATTTTTAATTACCGCCACCGGCGCATTAAGTTCAGGCGCGTTATTAGATCGATTAGGCCAATTTGTAATTAAAGATTTATGGTATGTAGGCAACTTAATTGTTATTGCCACTTTAATACTATTTAAACCAGCTAAATAATGTAAAGAGAACCTTATGATCAGTTGCAACCATTACGATTACATCGAAATTGCTTGTATGCACAGGCTGAATATTGAGCTTGTATTAAAAAATGGTGATAGTGTATGTGGTGTAGCAGCTGATATAAAACGCAATGCACTCAAACAAGAGTGCATTGCCATAAATGCAAGTGGCGAGCTAAAGCTCATAGAACTTACCGGCATTAGTGTAATTAAAGCGCTCACTCACAACCCGTATTTTGATAATATAAACTTTGAGGTTAATTAAATACTCCACTATAGCTTTATTAATAATGCTGCAAAGGCAGCGCTGTAAAGCCCTATTAAAAACAAACAATGTATATAATCCGCAACTTTTACTCTAATTCGCAACCCAACCCAATAACCTTATCAATACGGCTTTTGTACCTTATGAAAAGTCACTTTTATAACCCCTAATTGCCTGTTTACATTGTAGTTATTAGGTGGGATTATTAAGCTATATTATGTGTGCCGTTTACGGCAAGCGTCATATCCTTTATTTGGAGTAGTTGTTGTTAAAGTGTAGTAAGTGCAAAACAAAAAATAGTTTTAAAACTGATTTTTGGATGTCAAAAATCGATATGGTGGGATTTCTTTTTCTTAGCCTTTGTTTATCTATTCCAATAGGTTTCTTGGCTTTTTTAGCTGAAGAGTCACAAGGTTTTGCTTATTTTATAGCTTTTTTTACATTTGTTATTGCGGTAATTGGCAAGCACTATAAGGTTGTGGCACTTTTATTTGTTGAGTTGTGTATAGATTCAGCACTCTACGAAAATGGCGCTTATGAATTTAGTTTTATGGTGGCAACAGCGTTTGTTCTGACGTTTATAAAAATTGGAAGTAAAGTGTATGGCTTCTTTTTTCAGTGCGTTAACTATAAGTTCGAATTAGATATCACCTGTGGTAAGTGTAAGAAAGTTTATAAGCAATTAAAATTACCGCAGCAGGCATAGTCAGCATATATCAAGCGCATTAAAAATGGCGTTAAATGCTCTTTTGAGACTCATTCTCTGCTAATTATAGCCAAGCATTCCCCGCATTATATGCAGCGTTAGCAATCATCAATCTTAGTAAGGAGCCAACATTTGAAAAAAGTTATACTCGCTGTTGCAGTTTTAATGTCGAGCATTTCACATGCATCGGAAAATGCGAAAAGTTTTTTTGATGAATATACGAAGTTAGGTAGTAATTTTGACGTGAAAGTTGCTTCTTTATATGCAAACGATGCCAAAATTCATTCCTATCGCGTTTACCCGCATGGTAAGGAGCGTCAAATGGAAATTACGGGTGAACAGTGGAAGGTGCTTGTCCAACGTGTAATGCCATTGGCAAAAATGAAAAATGACAAAAGCACATTCAAAAACATAGCAATAAAGCCTGAAGGAAATGGCTACAAGATCAAGGCACACCGATATTCTGAAAAGAAATGTTATACCGATAAAGGCTATTATATGCTTCTAAAAAGAACGGAGAAGGGGCAGCTAGAAATTGTGGAAGAATACATGGAAACACAGCCGCAATCTGATTGCTAACCTACCACCTAGTTACATTATTAAATAATTGACGTAAATACGCCGTTTAAACATCAGTAATATTACAATTGAATATAAAAAGCAGGTATTTACTATTACTGCTGTAGCTGTAACTCATCTTGGTGATATGCGAGTAAAACCTCGCAAAGTTAATCGTTAAATAGAGCAATACTTACATTTTAACCTCTGGATTACTTATTAGCTTCACTATTCTTTTAACGTTTGTGTATACAGTACAAGCGCGCTGTACATTATGCTGAGTGCTTTTGTTACATCGCTGTCGATAACAGCTTCTGCGGGGTGATGGCTTATGCCGCCAGGGCTGCGTATAAATAACATGCCAACGGGGCAAATAGGGGCTATGGCCATTGCATCGTGCCCTGCACCAGAGGCAAGTGAAGGCGATGCTTGGTTGTTGAGTTTACATGCGCTTGAAAACAAATGTTGAATAGTGGTGTCGCATGCAACGGCACCGGCTGCATGCGTCCATTGCCAATCAAGTGTTAAATTGCGTTTGCTTGCTATAGACTGAGCGCTACTTTGTATAGCGCTTAGTAAGTTAGCGAGATCGGTGTCGCTCTGTGCACGTGCGTCTAGGCTTATGGTTGTTTTACCTGCAATTACATTTGTTGCACCGGGGCGCGATTGTATTTGACCTACGGTGGCTACCTCACCATTACTCGCGTTTTTTGCTAGTTGCTCTATGGCAAGAATCAGTTCGGCGCAGCCTGCTAACGAATCCTGGCGTAAATTCATTGGTGTAGTACCCGCATGGCCGCTTTGACCTGTTAAAGTGAGCATAGCGCGCTTGGCCCCTGCAATGGCTGTGACAATGCCTAATGCCTGATTTACCGACTCAAGCACAGGGCCTTGCTCTATGTGGGTTTCCCAATAATCGAGTAATTCGTTTTTGTTAAGCGCAGCTTTTGCGTAATCATTTGGGTTTAGGCCAAAATCCAGCATGGCTTGGCGCATGGTAATGCCGTTTGTATCTTGTATATTTAACCACTGCGGATCAAACTCGTTTGCTAGTGCTTTTGAGCCAATTAATGTGGTGGCAAAGCGGGTGCCTTCTTCATCACATAAACCCACAACATCTAAATGAAACGGTAGATCTAGCTCTAATTCATGTGCAAGGGCGGCTATTTCAATACCAAGTAATACTCCTAAAATGCCATCAAATGCGCCAGCATTGGGTACGGTGTCAAGGTGTGAGCCTATAATTAAGCGTTTAGCGTTTGGGTTTGATGATGCTAAGCGCCCCCATAAATTGCCTACTTCGTCTTGCCACGATTGCATGCCTGCCTCAGCCATCCATTGGGAAGTAACGCTATTGCATTCTTTGTGCTCTTTAGATAAATACACACGGTGAATGCCACCTTGCATTTGCGATAGGCTGCTAAGTGTTTTACAACGCACTAAGGCGCGTGCAGCAAATTTATTAGCCAGCTCGCTGTTTAATAATGGCTCATGGAGTGGGCTTGCAATCGTCATGCTAAATCCTTTTTATTATTTGTAATGGGAAAGGGCGGCAATAGCGGCTTCGCCTTTAGGGCCTTTGTAACCGTTGGCATGCAGGCAGGCATCTAGGCTTGCCAATGTTTGTAATACGGCATCTTTACGGGCGTTGTAGCCCATAGTGCCAATACGCCAAATTTTGCCATGCAGTGGCCCAAACGAGGTGCCAATTTCAATACCAAAGTCGGTTAGCATTTGTCCGCGTACATGGTCGGCGTTAATTCCTTCGGGAATATACACACCCACTACGTTGTTCATTTTATGACTAATGTCGCCAAATACGTTTAAGCCCAGCGCTTGAATACCCGTTAGCATGGCATCGCCGTGTAATTTGTGGCGGGCAACGCAGTTATCTACGCCTTCTTCAATAACAATGCGTGCACATTCTGATGCGCAATACAGCATGCTGGTGGCTTCGGTGTGGTGGTTAAGGCGCTCCTCCCCCCAGTAATTCATGATCATGCCTAAATCAAAGTAGTTTGAGCGTACAAATGGCTCGGTGCCGTCGGTATGCTCCGCGGTACGAATACCCGCTTCTACTTTTTTGCGTTTTTGGATCCAATCGGCGCATTTATCGCTCAGTGTTAAAGGGGCAGAGCCAGACGGGCCACCTAAACATTTTTGCAAACCAACCGACAGCGCATCGAGTTTCCACTCATCGGCGGGTAAATCGTTACCTACAATTGAGGCGGTGGCATCGCAGTAAAATAATACATCATGCTTTTGGCAAATATCACCAATGTGTTCAAGCGGCTGGTTCATGGTTGTTGAAGTATCGCCTTGCACCATGGCAAGTACATGGGGTTTTACGTCAACAATGGCTTTTTCTATTTGTTCGGGGGTAAATACTTCGCCCCAGGGTACGTCTATGGTGTGTACCTTTGCGCCTACGCGTTCGGCTATTTCAACAAGCAAGTGGCCAAAGCGGCCCATAATGGGCACCAGTACTTTATCGCCAGGGCGTAAAATAGAGCACAATACGGCTTCTATGCCTGCGCGTGATGTGCCATCAACTAACATGGTCCATTCGTTTTTGGTTTTAAATATTTCACGATAGCGGGCCATGGTTTCGTTCATAAAACCGGTCATTACTGGGTCGTATTGCCCAATTAGCTGCGCCGACATAGCACGCAGTACGCGTGGATCTGCGTTAATTGGCCCAGGCCCCATGAGTAAACGCTGCGGTGGATTTAAAGTTTGAATTTGCGTGTTGCTAAACATGTTTTAGGCTCCGATTGTCTGAATAAGCATGCGAATGCCCGTTATCATTAATACAACGGCAAAGGCGCGTTTTAATTGTTTTTGATCCAGCTTGCTACCAATTTTTACGCCAATAGGCGCAAACAAAATAGTAAGTGGAATAATAAGTAAAAAGGCAGGGAGGTTAACTAACCCCCACGTACCTAGGGGAGCATCGGTTGGCGTTGTGCCAATACTTAATAAGGTAATTACGCCAGGTAGCGCAATCAATAAGCCAAATACGGCTGCAGTGCCTACGGCAACATGGGCACGTACGTTAAATGCACTAAGCATGGGCACGCCAATTGTGCCGCCGCCTATGCCTATCATGACCGATAAGCCACCAACAATACTTGCCATTATGCCTTGGCCAAATTTACCTGGTAACTTACTTACAAGGGCAGGGGCGCCGGCTCTAAATAACATGTTAAGGCTAACTAAAATAGCAATACACGCAAACATAAGTACCAGTGCATTACCACGTATTGAGTGCGCTAAGTAGCTGCCTACAACGGCCATTACTAAAATAAACGGCGCCCAGTATTTAATTAAAGCAAGGTCAATGTTTCCCTTTGCATGGTGCGAGCGAATAGATGAAATAGACGTAGGCACTATGGTGGCAAGCGATGTCGCGGTGGCTATCATCATGGCCGACTCAGGGCTTACGCCAAACCCTTGCAGTAAAAAATACAGCACAGGTACGATAACAATACCGCCGCCTACACCAAAAAGTCCTGCTAAAATTCCGGCAAAAATACCGGTTGCTATTAAGGCCACAATAATTGGCCATTGATTCATTATTTCTGTCATGTGTGTTCCTACTACGTTGATGAAACAGTTGCACGGCCATCAGAGCGAGGATCCGTTGCAGCTTCAAGGGTTGTAGGTGTATCTAAAATAGCACCCGCGTGACCCATCATTTCGTTGTTGTCTTCGACACTTACCCAGTCGTGGCCACGTTTATTTAATTCATTGTCTATTTGGGCAGCGAGGCTGTGTTCTATTTTTAAATTTGTGCTGGTGTCGCCCCATGTGCGGCCCAGTAACCAGCGCGGATCGCTTACCGCTTGGTTAATTGACTTATTTCGCCACGCGTATCCGGCAAATACAGCGGCTTGAGTTTGTGGTTGGCCTTCACCACCCATAGTGCCGTAGGCAAGGCGTCTGCCATCGTCAAACTTAGCCATAGCCGGGTTAAGGGTATGTGCTGGGCGTTTATTTGGCGCTAGTGCATTGGTATCTTTAGTGTTTAAGCTAAAGCTTAGCCCGCGGTTATTCCATACAAACCCGCCTTCGCACATGAGTATGCCGCTACCAAATTCCCAGTAAATACTTTGAATAAAGCTCACTAGTTGGCCGTTTTTATCGCGTGCTGCCATCCAAACTGTATCGCCGGGCTGGGCATCAAACGGCCATTTTTTGGCGGTATTCATATCAATATTGTTGGCAAGCTCGGTTAAACGCTCATCGGTTAGTGCGTTTTTATAATCATCGCCAAGCGCTTTAGGGTCGGCCCAAAGCTTTGGGCGGTGCGTAAAGCTTTGCTTGGTGGCTTCTACAATTAAGTGGGTCCAATCGGCTTCGGTTTTAGCGGTGTGTTTCAGCTTATTAACGGTTCCGATTATTTGTAGCGAATGTACGCCTTGAGTAGGTGCAGGTAAGTTGTAGCAATTAATACCCGACAAATTAGCATTTAGCGGGCTTACTACATCGGCTTGCGTGTTGGCAATATCATTTGGGGTAATAATACTGCCAGCTTTGGCTAAATCGACTGCAAACGAGTCGGCAAGTTCGCCTTCATAAAATGCATTTAAGCCATGTTTAGCTAAATGCTCAAAGGTATCGGCAAGTTTTGGGTTTTTAAAATGTTGGCCTGCTTTTAACGGTTTGCCATTTGGGATGTATAGTGCTTTAAATGCATCATTTGTATTGGTAACCGTCGCGAGTTTTTCACAGCCTGCTTGCAAACTTTTGGTAACAGTAAACCCTTCGCGGGCAAGTTTGATAGCTGGGGCTAAAATAGTACTTAGCGAAAGGGCTGCGTGCTCATCTAATTCAAGGGCTTTTTGCCAGCCACGAAGTGTAGCCGCTTGAGTCAATGCGCTTAAACCGCCACGATCTGGTATTTGTTGCTCATTGCTGTAGGCGCTGATGTCGTTTGGTGCACGCCCGCATGCATCAATTGCGGTGGGTGTGCTTTGGTTTGGGTTGTCAATAAGCCAAAAACTATCGCCACCAATTGAGTTCATATGTGGGTAAACCACGCTAATAGCAGCGGCTGCTGCAACCATAGCCTCGGTAGCTGTGCCGCCTTGTTTTAGTATTGAGGTGCCTGCCTCGGTCGCTGAAAAGTGCGGGGCCGTAAAGGCAATGTTGTGTGCGTTCATGTGAGAGTTTCCTGTTTAAAATATGCAGCTAGTTGTGTTGCGCAGGCAAGTAAGCTTTTATCGTTATTGTGGCTCATCATGAGTGAAAACCCATATGGATGGCCATTTGCTAGATTAGCCAATGGTAAGTGAACTTGCGCCGAGCGGCTCAAGCCCGCAATAGCCGATAGCGTAATTATTTGCATGCGTAAGGCACTTGTGTCGGCGCCCAATTTAGGTGCGGTTGTTGGGGTTGTTGGCAAAAATAAGCAGCTAGTTGAATTTAGGTTTTTAGCAATTAATGTTTGCCATTGGGTTTGAACGTTAAGTGCTTCTTTTTCTTCTTGGGCGGTTAGTGCCAATGCCATTTTAAAACGGGCCGCAATTGCCGGAGCAAACTGGGGAGAGTGCTCCGGCAACTGAAGCCAATCTTTGTGCGCTTTAGCAATAGCACGTCCTTGCAATATTCTAAAACTATCAGCGAGTTCGCTTAATAAGCTGATGTTAGGCAGTTCAAAATTTTTGTGGTGTTTAAAATAAGGTTTGGTTTTTTTAAGCAATTGTTTAAGTGGTGCTTGTAAAGCTGGGCTGACTAGCTCAAATAACGGCTCACAAATAACTAGAGTGTCAACGTTATTAATAGCTTGATTTGGTAGTAGTACATTGCCTACATCGTTTAGTAGCTCTGCACTTTGGGTAAGCCAGCCAATGGTATCAAAAGGGGGAGCGAGCGGAATTAGACCGTCTTTTTCAATTACATTATGGCTTGGCCTAATACCAAATAAACCGCAATAACTTGCGGGTATTCTAATAGAGCCTCCGGTATCGGTGCCCAAACCGATGTCAGCTAAATTGCCGGCTACCGCGGCGGCTGATCCCATACTAGAACCACCGCATGCATGCCCCTTTAATTTGGGGTTTTGTGCAGCGCCGTAGTGAGTATTATTACCTTCTAAGCTATAGGCAAGCTCGTCGGTATGGGTAAAACCTTTAAAAATACAGCCTGCATCCATTAATTTGTTTACACTACTTGCTGTTCGCTGGGCTGGTGGATGTGTTTTAAACCAGCAGGGATTACCTGCACTGTTTTTTTGCTTTTTAACGGCAAATACATCTTTTACGGCTAGGCGCTTAGTGCTTAGTATGCCCGTTTGACTTGATTGCCAATTACTGGGTCCATGGTCACAAAATATACCTGTGTTTTTATTTTTTAATTGCGTGTTCATTTTGTAACCCATCTACATAAAACTGACCAAATGGTTATTTACTAATTTTAAATTGAGTAAAAGAGAATAGTGTTGTTATTTTTTTCAGCTCTCTACGTAATATCTTATTTTTATTAACTGAGCACTAATTGTACTTTGCATCGGTGGTTGTGGTTTTAGCGAACTTAATACAAGCAAAAGAAATGCCAAAAGTAAATTCCTGTCCGATTGGTCAGGTTTTTGGGGGTTGCAGAGGGGGATTTATAATTTTGAAGTTTTAAAGTGGGTGTTTTTAACCGCAAAACAAACCAACTTGGTGCATTGCTGCACCAAACTGGTTGTTATTATTTACACGAATTTATTAAATAAGGGGGGCTTTACTAATTATTAGGCCATTAACGTCGCCATACAGCCAATCGTTTGGTGCTATTGCGGTACCCAGCATATTAATAACTTGGTCTTGATCGCCAAAACCGCGCTTAAGTGTGCTACGAGGGGTTGAACCAATTGCCATTACAGGTAAATTCATAGTGGCAAGTATTTCTATATCGCGGCAACAACCATTTATTACAACACCTTCCCAGCCATTTTGTAGCGCGCGTTCGGCCATAATGTCGCCAATAAAAGCAAAACGTTTGCTAGCAAATCCATCAATTACTAACACTTTCCCTTTACCATCTTGATGGAGAACATCGGCGGCAAGCGAGTTGTCTTCTGGGCAGGTTACCGTTACTGCTTGGCCACTAAAGGTGGTTTTTTTACCAAAGTGGCGCAAGCCACTATCTGCTACTTGAACCGAGTTGCGGTGATCGTCGAATAGGTCAGGGGTTGTAAAGTTTTCCATGTGTTAGGCCTCGTTTGGGGCGGGTATTTTTAAGCCAATACCTTTTAAAATTATGTGGGCAATTGATTGTGTTATTTGTGCCACGTCGGTTTCGTCATATTCTAATTTATTCATAACTAGCAGTACTTCTGCTTGAAAGTCTGCGTAGTATTGTGTTGTTGACCAAATAGTAAATAAAAGGTGATGGGGATCAACTTGGTCTATTTTTTTTGCGTCCATCCAGGATTGAAACACATCAATTTTTTGTTTAACCCAAGGCCGTGTATTTGTTCTAAAGTAGTTTTGTAAATAGGGGGCGCCACGCAAAATTTCATTGGCAAATAAACGAGATTGAAGAGGTTGGTTTACGGCAAGTATTACTTTACTTTTTATGTAGTTATAAAGCACTGCTGCGGGGTCGTCTTCAGCGGTGACGTTATCAAGGCCTAAGTTCCAATTTGCTATTATTCTGTCTATTACCGCTTCGTAAAGGCCATCTTTGCTTTTAAAGTAATACAGTATGTTAGCTTTTGGAACGTTAGCCTCTTTTGCAACCATGCTCATGCTTGCGCCGTCATACCCATTAAGAGAAAATAATTGCTCGGCGGCATTTAATATAAGCAGTTGGTTTTTTTTCCGAGTGACTTCTTTTTTATTTGGTTTTATTTGTGTGGTCATTATTGATTGTGCGTGTTTAACGTGTTGATTGATTGTAGCTTTACTGACCGAAAGGTCAATTACTAAAGTGGCTTTAAATTTAACAGCACGTAAATATGCTTAGGTATGCAGAGGTTAGATGGAGTTAGCAGGTGTGTGTTTAGCGTATAGGGAGCTAAACACACCATGGTGTTAAATACTATGTTTGTTTAGCCAGTCTAGTGCTAAAGGCCATAAAGCGGCAGACCTTTTACTAAAAAACTTCATATGGCCAATATCTTTCAGGTTATATTCACTGGGCGTTAAATGTAGCGTTTGTGCGTTAAGTTTTGGAAAAACAGAAAGCATATCAGCAACATTATCGTTATTTGCTATATCATCATCGCTGGCATTAATCCAAAGCGAAGGCATGACTAGTTCATTATAAAAATGTTGAAATACTGTATTGCCAAATGCTGATTTAACATACCCTTGTGCGTTACACCATTTTTGCCACTGTTGAGCTACGCCTATAGGTAAAGGCTCGCCCATACCAAACCATTGTGATTTAGTATGGCCAAATAGTGCATTACTCACCGGAATAACCCCATTCATAAAAAAGTGTGCTTTAACCTGATACGCCAAGCGCATATTGGTTAACTTGCCCGACGAACACGCAAAGTTAAACAGTGAGCTGAGTTGAGTGGCATTGTGCATTAAACCTACTAGCTGCCCGCCGGCACTGTGACCTATCAAATGGTAGTGGGTATTCGGAAATGTTTTCTGAAGTTGTTCTAGCACTGCGGGCATATCCTGCTCGCCCCACGATTGCAAATTCGCTTTACTATTTTTAATGCTGCCTTTAAGTGATTGGCCTATCCCGCTGTTGTCAAACGTAATAACGGCAAATCCATTTTGCTGCAAGTAAGTAGCAAAGTTTGCATAAAACTGCTGCTTAATCCCCGTTGCAGGTGCAATCATTACTGCGCCTTTTATGGTGCCTTCTGGTTTAAATACATGCGCGCTTAATGTTTGCCTGTTATTGCAGGTAATAGTGATGTGATCAAAGTGTGGTGTGGCCATTAGAGTTATTATTTTCCATATAAAGTACACAGGTGAAAAGAATAGCTGGTTAGACCAGTAGAGGCAATAATACTATTTTTCCCGTGTTCATGTCCTAATGGCAAAAAATCAAAAACAAGCTATTTTGCGTCACTATTCACCTGCGCTAGTAAGTCGAGTACTTTTTGTTGACCAAAAGTTTGTGCAAATTGCTCTGCTGTTTGGCCGGCTTTGTTTTGATGGGCGTTATCGCAATCAAGGCTGACAAGTGTTTTAGCAATGCTAAATTCGCCTCTAAATATAGCGGCCATTAGGGCCGTATTGCCACGCTTATCTTCAAGGCAGGCATTAGCGCCTAACTGTAAAAGCGTGTTAACCGTGCTTTTATTACCGTGATAAGTGGCAATCATTAGCGCGGTGTAACCTTTGTTGTTGTAACTATTAATAGGAATGCCAGCATCAACAAACTGCGTTATTACGGCGGTGTCGTCAGTACGTGCGGCAGCAAAGTAATATGCAAGTAAGCTGTCGTATTGTGCTTGTGCGGTTGTTGGCTCATTCACAGTATTTTGTTGTTCATTACCAAGGCTTAAAAAGCTCATTACTAAAGTAAATATAATAAGGAATTTACGCATACGGTTTACCTTTTAAAAAAAGAGGAAGGAGAGTCGATCCTTCCTCTTGGTTGGGTAAAATTATTAAAGTTTAGCGGCTAATTGTTTAACCATTTTAATATCGCCATTTACGGCTTTAGTTAAACGTGTACCGTACTCGCTGTCGGCTTTGTAGAAGTAGCTGAGCATTTTGTGCTTTACTTTGCTGTCTTTCACTTTGCCTAAATCGCCAGCTAAGTTGTCAACTAAGTTAGTGCGCTCTTGCTTACTAAAGCCTCGGTAAAGTACGCCAGCTTGTGCGAAGTTTTGCTGCTTTTCAATCGCGGCTTGTTGTACAAAACCTTTAAGTTCAGTGTTACTTCTGCGTGCAATTGGGTTTTCTGCAACGTTTTCGTGACTTGGTTGGTAGTTCACATTACTTGTTGTATTACCGTAGTTCATTGCGCCGTCTTGGTTGTAGTTAACCACATCAACTTTTGCGCGGTTAATTGGCAATTGTTGGTGGTTAGCACCTAAGCGGTACATTTGTGTATCTGAGTATGAAAACACACGCCCTTGTAATAGTCTGTCTTCAGATGGCTCAATACCCGGGATTACATTTGCCGGTGCCATTGCAACTTGTTCTGTAGATTGAAAGAAGTTAGTTGGCATACGGTTTAAGGTCATTGTACCCACTTTTGTTTCTTTAACGTCTAACCACATTTTTGTTGCATCTAATGGGTTGTAATCAAAGTCGTCTAACTGCGATGGGTCAAGTGTTTTAATGTATAGGTCCCACTTAGGGAAGTTGCCTTTACCAATTTCGGTGTACAGGTCGCGTGTTAAGTGTTGAAAATCTTTTCCTTGTACTTCGGCTACTTCTTTTGAATCTAGGTTGTCGATACCTTGTTGGCTTACCCAATGAAACTTAACATATTTAACATCGCCTGATTTATTAATCATTTTATATGCATGTACGCCCCAACCATCCATTTTACGTAAGCTAGCTGGTGTACCGTAGTCGCTGTATACCCACGTTAACATGTGAGTAGAGCCCGGCTCGTACGAGAAAAACTCAAATAAGCGGTTAGGATCTTGAATGTTATCTACCGGAGATGGCTTTAACGAGTGAACCATATCTGGGAATTTAATCGCGTCACGGATAAAGAACACAGGTAAGTTGTTACCTACTAAATCCCAATTACCTTGGTCTGTGTAAAATTTTGTAGCAAAACCACGAGGATCACGCAGCGTTTCAGGGCTACCTTTTGAGTGAATTACTGATGAAAAACGAACAAATACGTCTGTTTCTTTACCTGCTTCTGCAAATGGCGCCGCAATTGTTAAATCGTCTAGTTCTTTTGAGGCTACAAACACGCCGTGTGCGCCAGTTCCTCGCGCATGCACTACACGTTCAGGGATACGCTCGCGTGCAAAACGTTGCAGCTTTTGAATTAGGTGTACGTCTTCAAGCAATACACTGCCGCGCTCACCGGCGGTCATTGAGTTTTGATTATCGCCAACAGCTGCGCCGTTGTCCTTTGTAAGAGTGGTAACCGCACTTGCAGGTAATGCCACTGCAAGGGCTAATGCGCTTAAAGTTAATTTAGTTTTTGTTGTGTTTATTTGAGTTTTCATTGTCGACTTCATTATTTAAAAGTGCCGGCAGTGTTGCTGGCTGTTTAACTGTTAACGAGTGTATGGGTTAAATTTATTTCGGTAAAATTGATTGTTTAGATTGTAATAATCACAAAAGTAGATTGGCATCTGCAGTAAATACACTTGCTGTGAATACGGCATGCGATTTTAGTCGTGACAGCTAAAATCAAAACTAATGAAAATCAACAGCTTTTGTATTGAGGTGTTGATTATTTGAACTATGTAGCGAGTTTTTAAGTTCACACCGTGTTGACATATCATAATAATAAAGAGAATATGCTCACTATATGGGCTTATGCTCAAGGTTGTGTTTGCATAAAACTAAATGCAATAAGGTAAAAAAATGAACCCTAAAATTGAATTGGTTATTTTTGACTGTGATGGCGTTGTAATTGACAGCGAAGTTTTAAGTGCGCAAGTGCTCATCGATATGCTTGTTGATAAAGCGGTGTTTATTGACCGTGCTTATGTACAAGAACATTTTTTAGGGTGCAATTTTAAAGCGGTTACTCAAAAGATAGCTGATGCTTTTAATGTTGAATTGCCAGAGCGATTTGAAGCTGATTATAGAAATGCACTTTTACATGAGTTTGAAACAGCCCTAATGCCCACAAATGGCATTAAAGAGGTATTGGCTAATTTAGCTACACCTAGCTGTATAGCAACTAGTAGTAGCCCTGCACGAACAGAAAAGGCATTAAGCGTCGTTAAATTGAGTCATTATTTTGATGAGGTGTTTACTTCAAGTGAAGTAAAAAATGGCAAACCTGCGCCGGATTTATTTTTACACGCCGCTAAAAAAATGGGGGTTAACCCAGCCCATTGCTTGGTAATAGAAGACTCTATAGCGGGCGTGAGTGCGGCGCTTGCCGCAAACATGCAAGTACTTCATTACAGCGGTGGAGGGCATATGCAAGGAGCTGTTAATTTTGTTCACAAGGCATACCCCGAGGTTGCTCATTTAACAGCTTGGAAAGCGTTTTATGAAATGTATCCAACCCTAAAAATATAAAAACAGCGTTGATTTAGTCCCACACTGACATGAATGACGTTGTTTAAGAATTTTCGAGGTTGTGTGCTTAGCCGCACACACAACTAAATGCACGTTTTTGTGATTATTATCGTGTTAAAACAATAGGAAGTACCATGGCAACGAGTCCACACACACACACATTTAAAGATGTGAACGAAGAGCAACTTCCCGTTGCTAATAATAAGCTTCATGGTTGGAAGCATTTTGCCGGATTATACGCGGGTGAGCATGTTGCAGCCACTGAGTTTGTTATTGGTGCAACATTTGTTGCACTGGGTGCATCAACCATCGACATTTTACTAGGTCTATTAATTGGTAATTTATTAGCAATGTGTTCTTGGTGGCTAATTACAGCGCCAATTGCAGTAGAGACGCGTTTAAGTTTATATAATTATTTGAACAAAATTGCTGGTAACTCAATGACTAAGCTCTATAACTGGGCTAACGTCATTATTTTTAGTGTTATATCGGCTGCGATGATTACGGTATCGTCCACTGCGGTTCGATTTTTATTTGATATTCCCGCACAGTTAGATTGGTACCCAAATAGTTTAGCGTTTGTGGGTATTGTTTTAGCCGTTGGCTCTATTGTTGTATTTGTGGCTATGTATGGTTTTTCTACTGTAGCTGACTTTTCTAAAATTTGTGCACCTTGGCTATTTGTTATTTTTATAGCGGGCTCGTTTGCACTTTTCCCTGAACTTTCAAATCATGTAATTGGGTCAACCACTTTAACCAGCTTTAGTGACTTTATGACCATTGGCGACTCATCCATATGGACAGGTACGAATGCAGAAGGGGAGCAGGGAATTGGCCTACTAGAGGTAATTGGTTTTGCGTGGGCTGCTAACTCTATTACTCACTTTGGTTTAATTGATATGGCGATTTTTAGATTCGCCAAGCGCAAAAGCTATGGTTTGTTCTCGGGCGTAGGCATGTTTTTTGGTCATTACTTAGCGTGGATCTCTGCCGGTATTATGGGTGCAGGTGTTGCGGTATTACTTAAAACAACTATTTCATCACTCGATCCGGGCGATGTGGCTTACCACGCATTAGGTTGGACTGGGTTTGTTATTGTAATTATTGCCGGTTGGACTACTGCTAACGCAAACCTTTATCGTGCGGGGCTTGCGGCGCAATCTATTTTTGTAAACCACTCTCGTGAGCGCACAACCGCTATTGTAGGGATTGTGACCGTAGTTATTGCATGTTTCCCGTTCGTATTTTCTCAAATGCTACCTTTACTTACTTACGCTGGCTTATTGGTTGTGCCTGTTGGGGCGATTGTATTTGCCGAGCATGTATTATTTCCTAAAATTGGCTTAACGCGCTACTGGGCTAAATACAAAAACAGAACTCGAAGTGTGCCGGCCATTGCTTCTTGGGCGTTAGCGTTAGTGTTTGGCTTTGGTTTAAATGCGCTAGATGTTATGTCGTTTTATTACTTATTTATACCTACCTGGTTTTTTACCATTGTTGTTTACACGCTGTTAGCGAAAAAGTATGGCGCTGGTGAAGACTACAAACAACATATAGCTGCCGAGGAACAAGAGCAACGTGATATTAAAGCGTATCAAGCAGCGCAGGCGAAAGACATTCCAAAACCTGTAGTTGATGGTTCCATGTTTACTAAAGTGCTTAATGCGGTTTCGACTATTTCACTTGTCATTATTTGTATATTTGCAAGCCAAGTCATGTTTTTTAGCGACACAATGAGCATATATAGCGCAAACAAATTGCAGTTTGAGATAGCGTGTTTCATCTGTACGGTTATCTATTTTGTTACCGCTTATTGGTCATTAAAACGCCATAAAGCGCTCAATGCTGCATTGTAATTTACACGTTTTTTAATTTTTGTTTTAGTAAGGCCGCACCATGACACAACATCACACTAATGCCCTTGTTAAAGGGCTAAACCAACAAAGCTTGGCATATATGCCAAGCCATGTAGACACCCCTAGCTACGACCGCAGAAAAGTAAAAGCAGGTATAGTTCACATTGGCGTTGGCGGTTTTCACCGTGCTCACCAAGCCATGTATATTAATGAGTTATTAAAAACGCCAGGTTCTGAGCAATGGGGTATTTGTGGTGTAGGCTTGCTTGAAGCAAATCGTGTACTTCGCGATGTATTAAAGCAGCAAGACTACCTTTACACATTAACGGTAAGACACCCAAATGGGACAATAGACAATACCGTTATAGGTTCTATGATTGATTTTTTGTTTGCGCCTGAAAACAAACAAGCTGTTATTAATAAGCTCGCACACCCTGATACTAAAATTGTGTCTTTAACTATTACTGAAGGCGGATACAACTTTAACCCAGTAACGGGTGAGTTTGATTATGCAAACCCAGACATAATTAATGACATTAATAATCCAAACGATCCTATTACTGCATTTGGATATATAGCAGCTGCGTTGAAGCTACGTAAAGAACAAGGCCTTAATGCGTTTACAGTACAGTCTTGCGATAACATTCAACATAATGGCAATGTAACGCGCAAAATGTTACTCGCTTTTGCCGCAGAGCAAGATGCAGCATTAAGTGAATGGATTGCTGCTAATGTAATGTTTCCCAATGCTATGGTAGACCGAATTACGCCAGTATCTAAACAAAGTGATATTGAATACGTTGTTGATGCTTACGGTGTTAGCGATGAATGGCCAATAACGTGTGAATCGTTTACACAATGGGTAATTGAAGATTCATTTTGTGACGGGCGGCCAAATTGGGATAACGCTGGTGCTCAATTTGTAAAAGATGTAACCCCTTTTGAAACCATGAAAATTCGCTTATTAAATGCAGGCCACTCAGTACTGGGTTTACTGGGATCTGTACATGGCTATGGCACAATTGACGAAACAGTATCAGATCCCTTATTTGCAAAGTACTTACGTGCGTTTATGGATAAAGAAGTAACGCCTAACCTAGAGCAATTAGAAGGCATTGATCTTGAAATCTACAAAGACACACTTATTGAGCGTTTTGCAAACCCTAATATTAAAGACAGCTTATCGCGTATTTGTTCGGAGAGTGCAGCTAAACTACCTAAGTTTTTAATTGCCACTATTAACGAAAACCTAGCGCAAGGGCGAGATGTATCACTAGCTACACTCGTTATTGCTGCATGGTGTTTTTATAGCGACAAAGGGGAAGATGAGCAAGGCAATACGCTTGAAGTCATTGATGCAATGCAAAGCGAGCTTCATGAAGCTGCTGCTAAAACGACGACTGATAACCTTGCATTTTTATCGCTAACAAGCTTATTTGGCGATTTAAACACGCAAAGCGCCTTTACGTCTCACTACAAAAACAATGTAGACGCGTTATACGCACCAGCAAGCAAAATAAAAGCAATTATGAAAAACGTGCTTGAGCCTAAAGGTAACTAATAATGAGCATTTTAATTGATTCTAAACAAGGTAAAGACGTAAGCGTAAGTTGTTTTGGCGAAGTGCTATGGGATTGTTTTGCAACAGGTAAACGCTTAGGTGGTGCACCATTAAACATGTGTGTGCGCATTAACTCATTAGGTATTAAAGCCGACATGATAAGCGCAGTAGGTAACGATGAATTAGGTACTGAGCTTCTTGGCGAAATTAAAGCAAAAGGCGTTAGTTGCGATTATATTGCCGTTAATAACGACAAAAAGACCAGCACCGTACAAGTTACTTTAGACAAAAGTGGTTCAGCCAGCTACGAAATAGTCGCTGATACGGCATGGGACAACATTACTCTTACTGATTCACTTATTGAAAAAGTAAAAGCCAGTGATGTATTTGTATTTGGCAGCCTAATTGGCCGCAGTGAAGCTTCACTTGCTACGCTAAACCAGCTAGTTGATGTAGCTAACTTTAAAGTGTTTGACGTAAATTTACGCGCCCCGCATTACACATTAGACACGCTAGTAGATTTAATGAATAAAGCAGATTTTATCAAGTTAAACGATGAAGAGCTTTACGAAATTGCCAAAGCAATGGGGTGTAAGTTCCATTCGCTTGAGCAAAACCTAGCATTTATTGCAGAGCAAACTAACACTGAATATTTATGTGTAACCAAAGGCAGTCACGGCGCACTGTTAACTGTTAAGGGCCAAAATTATTATAATTCAGGCTATTTAATTAGTGTTGTAGACACAGTGGGCGCTGGGGATTCATTCTTAGGTTCATTGATATATCAGTTATGTAGCAGCGATTGTGCTCAGTATGCGGTTGATTTTGCCTGTGCGATAGGGGCTATGGTTGCAGAAAGTGCAGGTGCTACACCTACATTGACTCATGAAAAAATTAACGAATTTATGCGTCCTCTTTAAAAAAATTGTGTGTTGAAAGCGGCTTAAGCAATATGCTTAGCCGCTTTTTTTTGCCTAAAAATAGTGTGGTAAACATACATTTTGAACGTTTAGACAGCGGTATTCGTCAGGTTTCTAAACGAGTTATCAAATTACTTCATAAAGTGAACAAATCATGAACGATTGCGACTAAGGTATTAGCTAAACGTCTAATTGTTTGTAATAAATAGCTTTGATATTGTTCCAAAGTTATTAAGTCACATTTATGCGAAGCGATACACACTGCGCTTCTAAATACCCATACAAAAGAGAAACGTGCTTTATGATTATCTTTTTTATTTGCCTCACCATATTAATTCTGGGATATAAGTTTTATAGCCCATTTGTAGAAAAACAAGCAGGCATGGATTCAACGGTTGATACACCACAAAAACGCTTTAGTGAAGGTGTTGATTACGTGGCTATTCACCCTGTTCGTGCTTTTTTAATTCAATTTTTAAATATTGCGGGTGTGGGTCCAATTTTTGGCCCTATACTGGGCGCTTTATATGGTCCGGTTGCGCTCGTATGGATTGTGTTAGGAAATGTATTAGGTGGCGCTGTTCACGACTTTTTCTCAGGTGTAATGAGTATAAAAGAAGACGGTAAAAGCTTACCTGAAATAGCTGGTCACTATTACAATGTTGTATTTAAAGGCTTTATGCTTATTTTCACCGCAATGCTGTTATTTTTTGTTGGTGTAGTATTCATAATGAGCCCAGCGGGTTTACTTAGTAACTTAAATTTATTTGAAGGTACATTTTTAGCCAATAATACTTTTTGGGTATTGGCTATTTTGGCTTATTACTTTTTAGCGACGCTGCTACCAATTGATAAGATCATTACACGTTTTTACCCTATTTTTGGTTTGTTAATGATTGTTATGACAGTCGCTGTTGCCGTGTCGTTACTTATTAACGCGCCACATTTACCGGTTGCTGGCGACTTTTTGGCGTATTTTGAAGCCGATCACGCGCATGACTTTTTAGCACCAAACCCCGACGGGTTACCAACTTGGCCCCTATTATTCATAACCATTACCTGTGGTGCTATTAGTGGTTTTCATTCAACGCAAGCGCCTATTATTGCTCGTTGCTTAACAAACGAAAAATATGTACGCCCGGTGTACTACGGTGCCATGATGTGTGAAGGCATTGTTGGTTGTGTTTGGGCATTGGCTGGTATTGCGGCTTTCCCTGAAGGTTATGCTGGTTTAAAAGCAATGCTTGATCAAGGTGGTCCAGGCTTAGTTGTAAACCATATTGCAAATAGTTACTTAGGTGTATTTGGCGGTATTATGGCAATTATTGCGGTTGCTGTTTTCCCTATTACCTCAGGCGACACCGCATTTCGTTCACTGCGCTTAACGGTAGTTGATGCCTTTAATATTCCGCAAAGTATACGTAATCGCCTGTTGTTGGCTTTACCTATTCTAACTATTGCTTACTTTATGACCAAGTTGGATTTTTCATTAATTTGGCGTTACTTTGCGTTTTCAAATATGTTGCTTTCTACCAGTGTACTATGGCTTGCTACTAAGTATTTGTTTGACCGTGGCACCTTTCATTGGATTGCAAGTATACCTGCGGTTATTGCAACGGCTGTGACCTTGTCGTATATCACAACAGCTGCAATTGGCTTTAACTTATCGAGCGATTTAGGTAAACCCATAGGTGCAGGGGTCGCGGTGGTTGGCCTGATCATACTTGCCATCGTGCATGCTAAGCATAAAGCGAGCCCAGCAGTTTAAATTATTTCCGTGTAAAACTAAAAAGCGAGCTAATTAAGCTCGCTTTTTTATTCGTCAAATCGTCTGGTTAAATACTGTCTCGCGTTGCTAAATCAAAGTAGCTGTGATCGTCGAGTGTTTTACTGATCATCATCGCACCCTCAAGCATACTTACCGTTTGAATAGCTGCTTTTTGTGGGTTTATTTCACCGTTGACCGAATGCGCTGCGCTTAGCCAGGTTAAATTTTGAGTGAAAAAGCGCTTTACTTCTTCACGTACTTTTTCAGGTAAGCTGTCACTCTCGGCGCCAAGTAAACCGCATAAGCACATTTTTTTATCGGTCACCAATGCGCCCCTAAATAGCGACGTATAAAAGTCGATAGGATTTTTTCCTTGCGCTTTTAACTCAGCGGGTTCCCCTAATGAAAGCAAAAACGCATCAGTATATTGATGTGCAAGCTCTGCGCCTAAGTCGGCTTTAGTTGGGAAGTGATAATGTACACTGGCGCTTTTTATACCTACTTCGTTAGCAAGTTCTCTAAAGCTAAAATTGCTGTATCCGCCTAGGCGTACTTTATTCTCTGCCGCTTTGAGTAGGGCCTCTTTTTTGCTCATACATCTTCATCCTATTGTTGACCATAAAATTATCGACCAGTAGGTAGTTATTTTCAAGCCTTATTATTTTTATAAATAAAATATTAAGTTTCATGCGGTTAGCAACTACTCTGCTTATGTAGTTATTTTAAAGTTTGACTTAGTTTGGTATAAAGAATATAAATACCTATCAGTAGGTAGTTAAATTAAAAAAGGTCACACTCAATGAAAATTTATGATGTAGAAAACTTTCCAAACCCGCTTCGCATTCGTATTGCGCTAGCAGAAAAAAATGCGACAACTGAAGTTGAATTTATTGCGGTTGACTTGCTTAATGGTGAACACCGGACAGAGGCTTTTATAGCTAAAAACCCATTAGCTGGTGTGCCAGTATTAGAGCTTGATGACGGAACATTTATATCAGAATGCACAGCAATTACTGAATATATTGATGCTGCTTTTACAGGACCATCATTGATGGGCATTTCGGCAAAAGAGCGCGCAGTAATAAATATGATGCAAAAACGTGCTGAGTCTATGGTACTTGATGCTGTTGCAACGTATTTTCATCATGCTACTGATGGATTAGGCCCAGAGCTTGAAACATATCAAAATATTGCATGGGGCGAAAAGCAAGGTGAAAAGGCGCGTACTAACTTAAATTATTTTAACGATATACTTGCTAAATCAAGGTTTGTTGCGGGCGATAATTTTAGCATTGCCGATATAACTCTTTATGCTGGATTAGTGTTTGCTGGGTTTGCCAACATTGCGCTACCGAGTCATTTAACTCATTTGCTAGCGTGGCAAAAAGCAGTTGCAGCTCGACCAAGCGTAGCGGGCTTATAAGTAAAAGTGGGTTCAATAGGCCAATTAAACTCGGTATATTGAGTTTCATTGGCAAAACAAAAATTTAAGGGGCAAGCATGAAAATAGCAGCCGATTTTAGTCAGCGTATAGTGGTGAACAGTAATACATTACCGTGGGTAAAATCGCCTATGGCAGGCGTTGATAGGCGACCTCTTGATCGCATAGGCGATGAGGTTGCGCGTGCAACGAGTATTGTTCGTTATGCACCAGGTAGTGAGTTTTCGCCACATGTTCATACCGGCGGGGAAGAGTTTGTTGTGTTAGAAGGTGTTTTTGAGGATGAACATGGCGATTTTCCTGCTGGCTCGTACATTAGAAACCCGCCGCAATCACAACATAAGCCGGGTTCAAAAGAGGGATGTATTATTTTTGTTAAGCTTTGGCAGTTTCAGCCACAGGATAGAACACACGTTCGGTTGCAAACTCACTTTATGGGAAGCGTTGAACACTCAAAACAACAAGGGGTTGCGGTAACACCTTTATACAAAGATGAGTTTGAGGAAGTTAGCTTAATTCATTTAGCGCCTAATGCGCAGTTTGTTTTAGATGCTGAGTGCGGAGCTGAGTTGTTAGTAATAGAAGGCGCCGTAATAGAAGGGCAAGATTTGCTTGAAAAAAGTAGCTGGTTGCGTACGCCTGTAAATTCTAATGTTTTAGCAAAAGCAGGCAAGATGGGTGCTAAGTTATGGGTTAAAGAAGGGCATTTAAACGATGTAGATAACCAAATTGCACGAGTGCAGCAAGCTTAACTAACTTAAGCTCAGCTTAAATACGGTTTTGTTGATTTGCTTCATCATTGATTAATATAAAGTGCTTTATGCTCAAAACTTACTATAAGAATGAGCAAATGTAATGGCAAATTTAATTCCTAGTTTAACACTTGATATAGAAGGCGCTGGACGCGAAATTTTTATAACGTTAAAGGCTGTGGGTAATTTAAAGCACACTGATTACAATGCAATTACCCCTAAAATTGAAGCCGCGCTTTTAAAGGTAAACAACCCGATTATTAATTTATTTATAGACGGCATTGAGTTAAAGGGCGTGGGTTTTAAATCGATATTAGACGATTTGAATTTAGGGATAAAGCATAATAAAGCGCTAAGTAAAGTGGCTATTTACGGTAATAAAACATGGCAAGCAACCGCTGCAAACATTGGAAATCGTATTATTTGTGGTGAAATGGCTTACTTTGAAAATGCCACTGCGGCAATTGATTGGCTTGAACACTAGTTTTAAATGGGCCTATTATTTTGGGTTTAGGCTAGTGTTATTAGACTAAAGTCTATAGGTTAGATTTCTTCACTTATTAGTTTTGTTTTTATCGTTTGTCGGTTTTATAGGGATCCTCTAAAGTTCAGTTGTCGGCAACAAGCACGACTTAACTTAACAGGATTATGACCATGAAAACACTTATCAAAACTATCGCTCTTGGCTCACTATTAACATGTTCAGCTGCTGCAATGGCTGATCAAAGTGATTACAAATTAATGGTTATTGAAGCGCAAATCGCGCCGCAGCCACTTGAGCAATCTTTTAATAGCTGTGCACTTAATGTTAAGTCAAAAAACTATGCTGAAGCAGAACAAATTTGTACTAAAGCAATTGCACTATTACAAGATGCCGATGCCCCTAAATTTAAAGTTCGTCAGCTTACATCATTTGCATTAAGCAATCGTGGTGTAGCGCGCCTAAAAGCTAAAAACGAAACGGCCGGCCTTGCTGACCTATACGAAGCAAAACAACTATCTAACAACGATATGGTATCGCATAACTTAACGCGCGCTAAAGAAGAGCTTGCTTTATAGCACTCAGATTAACAATAGTTAAAAAAGCCCCTGTAGGTATTTATCTACAGGGGCTTTTTTAGATTAATTTTTAAAATGTTGCAGGGTGTGTTAGCTCAAAGTACATCGTCTAAAACGGGCAATGCAGGAAAAGCACCCTTTGATAAACAGGCTTTTGAGCCACAGCGAAGGCCGAAACTTAATGCGTCTTTAATTACTTGTTTATTATTGAGTTTGTCGCTTGGTAATAGCGTCTCGTTGTAATGATTTAAATGATATAACACACCTGCAATAAACGCGTCTCCGGCACTGGTTGTATCTATTGCATTAATAATCGGTGCAGCTTCACTTACGTTAAACGTTTTATGGTAAACGGTGGCAGGCTCGGGTCCATCGGTTAAGAAAATTAAACTAACGCCTAACTCTAATAGCGATTGTAAATATTCATCACCTGATTGACGGGTTTGTTCCGCTAAAAAATTTAACTCATCACGTGATAGTTTTATAATGTCGCAATGGGCGTAGCAGGCACGCACATTAGGCTCAATATCACGAATATTATGCCAAAGGCTGTATCGTAAATTTACGTCAAAGCTAACAAGTTTATTATGAATTTTTGCTTGTTTTAAAGCGCTCAATGTTGTGTTTGCAATGGCAATACTTGTTAGCGTATTTGAGCAAAAGTGTAGGGTACTTATTTCATCCCACTGAATTTGCTGCAAATGTTCAGGAGCAAGGAGTAGGTCGGCGGTGTTATGGCGGTAAAAATTAAAGCTGCGTTCGCCAGTTTCATCTAAGCTGACAATAACCATCGCTGTTTGCGCATTTTTTATAGTAAATAAATACTCGGTGCCGACATTATATTGCTTTAACGCGTCGGTAAGTTGTTTGGCAAAGTAATCATCACCCATACCACCACAAAATGCAGCGCTACCACCTAACTTTGCATAGCCTACTGCTACGTTTGCAGGTGCGCCACCAGGAATAGGTAAATACGCTGTGTTGTGTGAGTCTTGTGGCAACATATCAATAAGCAGCTCGCCAAGGCTTAGTAATTTGGTCATGTTATAAATCCTAAAAAACCTAGCAAGGCTAGGTTAAATGTAAGGGAGAGTAATAAAATTTAAGTTGAGTAGGGAATAAAGCGCTGAAATAAAACTGCATTTCAGCGCTCAACACACTCAGACTCGGTTAGTTAAACGCGTATTTAAGCGTTAGTGATGTTGTACGGCCATTAATTGTACGTGCGCGTATAATATCGTTTGCTGGTACAGAGCCTTCCTCTGCTTCTGTAATACCTACTGTATCAAATAGGTTATTTACATTCAGTGCTAGGCTAAGGTTTTCAGATAGGTCGTAGCTTACAAAGCCATTTACCTGTGTGTAACCATCGAATTTAAGGTCGTTATTATCTTGAGCGTAAGCGTCAGTTGTACCAATAAAGCTCAGACCTGCTGCCCCTTTCTCATAGCTGTAGCGAGCCATTAGTGAGTAAATTAAATCCGCTTGACGGCGTGGTGTGTTACCTACAACGTCAGGAGATAGTGCATCTTTAGCAATTTCAGCATCAGTCCACGTCAAGTTACCACGAAAATCCCACGCATCCATGAAGTACGTTGATTCAATCTCAATACCTTTGGCTTCGTATTCACGGTCGAAGAACTTTTGTGATGTTGCTTCAAAGTTTTGTTCTTCAGTTTCTGCGTAGAACGCTGTTGCGAATACCGATAGCGAGTCAAAACGTTTTTTAACACCAAACTCAAATTGGTTTACTTCATCAACTGCATCTTCATCAGCTACTGAGCCATCTGAGCGTACTTTACCAAATAAAAGACGATCAGCGTTTGCACGTCCGCCTTTACTGATACGCGCAAATGTTGCAAGGCTAGGGTCTATTTGGTAGTTGGCACCAATTGAGTAAGACGAGTAGCTCCAGTCGTAATTTACTGGGCTTGAGTTAGCATGATCAATACCGACAACATTCTGCTCGGGTACTGAAATAACACCATCACGGTTCATATCAACAGTAGAGGTTACTGCTCCTGCGTAGTTACCGCGTGCTTCACCGCTGTCGTAACGCGCACTTGCATCAATGCTTAAGTCACCAAGTTTAGTTGAGAAAGCAACATAGGGTGCACGTGTGTCGTATTCAGTGTCGTAGTCGCGCTGACAACAGTTACCCCAAAATGGCGTGCCGTATGCGTATAAACCATTTTCTGAAAACTCAGTGCCGTCGGCAGCCGTTACATTTAACAGTGCTGCGTTGTCACCTTTAAGCTCCATAACGTAAGAGTTCCACAACCACGACATCGCTATGTTTTGCGTTGATGCGTAGTAACCAAACGTAAGGCTTGTGTCATCGTCAAACGATTTTGTTAGTTTAAAGTCGTTAACAATAGAGTCAAAGTCATTCATTGTTACGTCAAACGTATGAATGCGCATAGCTAAATCGCCATTGAATGCGTCACCTGTGTTTGCATTGCTCAGTGTTGCGCCTGCTCCGCCAATGCTTGCAGCCATTGCCGATGCATCGCCTACTTCAGCTGGAATAATAGAATTAAAGTTTCCGCCAACTGACGATTTACGAAAACGGTTTTCAATACGCCAATCGTTGTCTAAGTCGAATACAGCTTCAAAGCCAATAGAATCAACATTTGGGTTCATACCATCGCGAATGTCACCATTGCTAATTTGGTTTTGACCATTTAAGCGAACTGTTTTAGTGAACAGTGCTGAATGAGGTGTATCTGACTGAGAATCAAACCCAGGAACTGAATCACCATTTGAGTACATTGGCATTGGAAGGTAACCAACGCTTTTGTCGTCTAAGTGTTTGTAGTAAAGACGCACATAGCCGTTTTCGAAATCTTTAGTCAAATTAGCTTTTATTTGACCACCTTTATTTGACGTGTAACCTGTTTCACGTGGGCCTTCACCTTGGCGTACAAAGCCACCTACATGAAAGCGAACGCTGTCGGTTAAATAAGTACCGTATTCAAAATCAGTACGGACACTATCGAAATCTAGGCCAACAGTGGTTGCAACGCTGCCCGATTCGTTTTCGCCGTTTTTAGAGATAAAGTTGATGATACCGCCCGGTGCATTACTTGCTGCTGTAGACGCTGAACCACCACGAATTGACTCAACCGTTTGTACCGTGTTGTCAAGGCGCATAAAAATGTCAGCATTACCAAAAGCGATGTCACCGTATTGCAGTACAGGTAAACCGTCTTCTTGTAACTGTAAAAATTTAGCACCACCTGATGCAACCGGTAGACCACGAACTGCAATGTTTGCATTACCTTCACCGCCAGTAGATTCTGAACGGATACCCGGAATGATTCTAAATGCTTCAGCGGTAGAGCGAGGTGTTGAAACTTGAACTTGTTCAAGCGAAACACTGCTTACAGATACGCTTGAAGCCATAATTGTTGTACGGCGTGGAACACCGGTTACAACGATTGTTTCAAGTCCTTTGTTTTGTGATGCTTCTGGCTGTGTAGTTTCTGCTTCTTGAGCATTAATGCCTTGGCTTACTGCAAGTGCTAATGCACTGATTAAATATAAAGGAGTGTTGTGTGTTGTCATGTGAACGCCTCGTTATGTTGAACCTAAATGGTTATTTATTTTCACTTAATCGATTAAGTAAAAATAACAAAATTTTTACAAGATGCAAATTATTTTATTATTAATTTGCTCTTTTTTTACTCACCCATTGATTTATAGGGTAATTTTTTTGTTAAATAATTATCAAATTAATTAGTAACTACGTTATTTTGCTCTAAAGCTGATGCTGATGGGTCACGTAAATAATTAAATAGCATAGCCAAAAATAGAATAACTGCAAAACCAGTTGCTAAGTAAAAACCGTAACGCACATGACCAAAGTAATCACTGATCATGCCCATCAAAAGCGGGGCTAATGCTGCTGACAATGCGGTAAAAAATAATATAACGCCGGCTACAGCACCATGTTGTTGAACAGGGAAACAGGAAATGCCCTTAGAGTTTAAAGTAGGGTAAACCATTGACATAAATAAACCTGAAAGCGGAAGCAATCCAACGGCCCAATCTACACCGCCAATTAATGTGCCTACATAACATAGTGCTATGCCAAGGCTTAGGTAGGTCATTACGCCTTGCCAGCTAAAGCGATTTAGTAACCATACCGCTATAAAACGACCCGCCGCGCGAAGTATAAAGAATATGGTTAATGCGTAGGTTGCAAGTAATGGCCATGAACCTGTGTAGTCTTGTAATAGTGTTGGCATCCATACATAAATAGCCACCTCGGTTGCTACGTATAGTGCGATAGCCATTGAAAAGCCCAGTGCATAAGGGTTTTTAATCATTTTCATGGTGGTGGCAAGTGAAGCGGGTTTTTCGGTTGTTTTTACAACTGGCGGATAATCTGCGCGCCACGCCAGAAGCGCAAGGATCAAACACATAACACCAGCAATAATGTAAAGGTATGTCCAGCTAACATTTTGAACGAGTAAAACACCTACCAGTGCAGGACCAACAATAGCACCTATTCCAAAAAAGCCTTCTACCTTGTTCATTGTTTTGGTGTGTTCTTCGTTACTGTGTGAAATATCACCCAATAAAGCTAATGCACCTGTTTTAAATAAACCGATTGCCAAACCAATACAGCAAAGAAGTACCAAGAAAAAATTAAAACTAGAACTTACTGCAAATAAAAAACAACTTGCAGAAAAAATGAGTAACCCCAGCATAATGGTTTGCTTTCGTCCAAGGCTGTCGGCTAAAAAGCCTAAAAATAGTCCACTAAAAGCAATTAAAGCCATTGGCGCATAATGAAAGGCACTGGCTTGGGTCATACTCAAGCCAAAGTCTTTTATAAGCTCAGGGATGATCATGCCGACCGCATCAGAGGTCATGGCAAACATAAAAAACATCATGTATGTGAGCCAGCGTATTTGTCGCAACGGATCGCTGCTTACTTGTGTGTGTGGTTTTGTCATTTTATTTAATCCTCGTTAAATGCAGACTAATACGCGCTAAGTCAGTTAGTTACTTAGTGAAGTATTATTCATGCAACGATATTTGTATGTAAAATTTTTAAAAATTACTTGTAAATTCTTACTCTCTAGTTAAAGATATATCTTAATCGATTAAGATTCAACATGGTAATCACACAATGATGCAAAACAAAGTTCAATTGATCACATATGCTGATCGAATCACTGGCCAAGACATTAATGCACTCACTACACTTTTAAATGGATCTTTAAAAGGCGTATTTGGCGGTGTGCATTTGTTGCCATTTTATAACCCAATTGACGGCAGTGATGCTGGCTTTGACCCAATAGACCATAGTGAAGTAGATTCAAGAATAGGTTCTTGGGAGGACATCAAAGCGCTTGGTAACAACCATGATTTAATGGCTGACTTAATTGTTAACCATGTTTCGGCGCAATCTTTTCAGTTTCAGGATGTGCTTGCTAAAGGTAAAGCCTCTGAATTTTGGGATTTGTTTTTAACCAAAGAAGACGTATTTCCAAATGGCATGAGCGACGCAGAGCAAAAAGCAATTTATCGTCCTCGCCCTGGTAGTTGTTTTACACCAATGAAATGTGGTGATGGTGAAACGTATGATTTTTGGACTACATTTACCGATAATCAAATTGACATTAATGTAAAGGTAGAGGCTGGCGTTGCGTATTTAAATAATGTACTCACCAAGTTCTCTGCAAACAATGTAAATATTATTCGGTTAGATGCAGCGGGTTACGCTATTAAGCAAGCGGGTACTAACTGTTTTATGCTAGATGAAACGTTTGGTTACTTAGATAACTTATCTAAGCAAGCAAATGAATTAGGTATGGAAACAATTGCTGAAATACACAGCCATTATCAAACTCAGGTTGAAGTGGCTAAACGCGTTAACATGGTTTATGACTTTGCACTGCCGCCGCTTATTTTACATAGCTTGTTTAATAACGACGTTGATGCACTTTTAAAGTGGCTAAAAATATCACCACGTAACTGTTTAACTGTACTCGATACACATGATGGCATTGGTATTATTGATGCTGGGCCAATGGGCGACAAACCAGGTTTATTAAACGCTGAGCAAATTGATAACCTTGTTGAAACAATGCATGCAAATAGTAATAACGAAAGCCGACAAGCAACTGGGGCTGCAGCCAGTAATGTTGATTTGTACCAAGTTAACTGTACTTATTACAATGCATTGGGGGCTAAAGATTTTGATTATTTATTGTCTCGCGCCATTCAGTTTTTTGCACCAGGTGTTCCACAAGTTTACTACGGTGGTTTATTTGCATGCGAAAACGACATGGAGCTTTTAGCTAAAACAAATGTTGGCCGTGATATTAACCGCCCATATTTAAATGCAGATAAAATAAGCGAATCACTCGATAAGGCCGTTGTAAAAGGTTTAATTGAACTGATTAAAATCCGAAATGAACACCCAGCGTTTTCTGGGGAGTTTTCAGCGCAAGGTGAAGGCAGTATGTGTTGTTTAACATGGCAACTTGGTGAGCAATCTATTTCATTAAGTGTTGATTTTGAAGCAAGAACCGCCCTCATAACGCAAGTAAATGGTGAAGAAGAAACATCGATAAGTTTAGATTCTTTATTGTAACGAATAGAGTTTTGCTTAACAAAAAGCCAAGCTAGTTAGCTTGGCTTTTTTATTAACTGCTGGCACCAATGTCGAGTTCGTAGCTGACTTCTTGTATTTTGTTTTCTTTAGAAATAAATAAGTTTGCAGCAATTACGCCTTTTTCTTCACTGTTTTGATGAATAGTACTTAACCTAGGCACGAACCGTGCTGCTTCATCAATCCCATCAAATCCAACAATACGTAGGTCTTTTCCAATTTTTATACCTTGCTTGATTGCCTCTCGCATTGTGGCGAGTGCAATTAAATCACTCATACAGATAATAACGTTAGGGCGAGGTGAGGCTGATAATACTTCTTTTGCAGCTATATTAGCAAAGCGCTCACTGCTTTCAGGTATGTTCCAAATGCGGTCGTCAGCAACACTAATATTTGCCTCAACTAATGCACGTTGATAGCCACGTAAACGCTGATGAGAAATTGACTCTCCGGTTTGAAACTCGTGATGTTCATAAACGCGGCATAATACGTTTTCATCGAGAAGTCTTAGCCCTAGAATGGCGACCTTATCGTTTATATTGTGCAAAACATGCTTGGCAATTTCGTAGCTAGCTTGTTCGTTATTAATGTTAACCGACGCATTGCGGTTAATGTCAAAATCGACTGTGACGACGTGTTTTGGCGTAGTTTTAAGTTGTTCTACTAATGCGTGGTTACGAGGGCGACCGTAGCAAATAAAACCATCTACAAAATCAACAACACTATTGAGGTTATTGTTACTACCAGAGAACAATAAAACGTTAATATTGTTTTTTTCGAGTACAGAAGTCACGCCTCGCATAAAGCTGCTGGCAACTGGGTCTGATACCATGTATTCAACGCTGTCGGGTAGCACCAAAGCGACAATGTTAAATGTACCGTTTCTTAATGATTGTGCTGCTTTATTTGGGCCAAAGTAACCAAGCTCTTTGCAGGCTTTGAGTATCGCTTCTCGGCGTTTTTCTGAGAGCTGATCTGGTCGATTAAATGCATTAGATACCGTTGCATTAGACACACCTAACTCTTTGGCAATACTTTTTAAGGTCCACCGAATTTGTTTACTCATTAACTACTCTTTGCCGTAAAACTACACTACACAAATTAACATACTGAACTGTTAAACATAATAAAAAGTTTAGGTTTTATCGCTAATATATGTATTGATTTGGCTAATAAGGAGGTTACGTTATTATGTTTGGACGTGTTTTGCACAAAAATTATTAATTAAAGTTCGTGTTTTTAATTTAGGCTTGATTGAATACTTACTTTTAGAGTATTGAGGAGCTAAGCAAATGATTATAACAATTGTTATTTTGCTATGGGCATTATTTATGGCTCGCGCAGTAATTGCTGAATATAAATATTATCAAGCAGTTAAAATGTTTGAGCCTGAAATATGGCAAGCGCTTGGGCAGCCAAAATTTTTAATGATTCCCATAATGTTCGTCTCAGGGGATGGTTTAAATCACTTAAAAGGTGCGACCGATAAAAGAGTGTGTAGGCTTGCTATTAAGCATCGCCAAGCTGGTAAGCTGTTTATATTTTATGTTGTGTTTGTTTTGCTTGCTAGTATTGTATTTTTTAAGTTTTCGTAGTCATTTTCAAGGATGTTTATTGTTATGAAAGCTGTCTCAATGCTAATGTTATTTAGCCTCTTTTATGCGAGTGATGCGTCAGCGTGCTCGGCAAGTACCGCTCCTGAACAAGTAGTGCAAGCGCAATTAGAGGCTTATAACGCACTAAATATAGGTCTATTTGCAAACTGTCACTCGGCAGATATAAAAATTAAAAATAGCCAAGAAGGCGCTCCTGACATTATTGGGCAAGAAAGCTTAATCAAAGCGTATCAGTTTTTAAAAACAGCGCCAAAATCATTTAAAGTGATTCTTGAAAATCGAATTGTGAATGGGCCTGTGGTTGTTGATTATGAGCGGTTAACTAGGCTTGGTGACGGTAGAGATGATATGTTTGCCGTTACGGTGTATGAAGTGCGTAATGGCAAAATTGTTAGCGTATGGTTCCCACCAACTAAATAAAAACAGCTTGCTTAAAACACCTTGAGTAGAGGCCTACAGCAAGGTGTTTTAATGTTACCGCTTAAGCATATTTTCAAAAACCTTTAGCTTATCGTTATAGCTTTTAATGCCAGAAGCATGTAGTAACGCAACCGCACTAAACGAGGCTAGGTTAACTAACTGCTTATGTTGGCTTGTCATTAACTGACTGAAAATTTGGTACACCTTAGTGGGTTTAAACTGCTTGGGGCGTTTAATTTGCCATTGATCAATACCTTCTTTTGGTAATAAACATGGAACATGGCCAGGATATGCTTGCCAAGGCGAATCTAGGGCTTCGGGGAATGCATAGCGTAGAAAATCATGATAAAAGCGATGCTTTCTTACTTGTGACGTTGGTTGCGACAAAACATGTCGAAGTACTTTCCAGGAATAAAAGGGCAGGCAAAAATCCATTTGATACTCGTCCACTTTTTCGAATGGAATGGCTAAATGGTGATGCTGATCGTTAAGTAATAAAAACAGATAGTAAGCTTTTTCAAGAGGAATATCTCCAAACTCTTTTAATGAAGTTACGATATTAGCTTTTAGTCTGGCTTGCATTTTATCAGCGTTATGGATTATTGATTTGGGGATATAAGCAAATTGTTGCGATAAATAAGCGTCAGCAAGGTGCTCAGGTTCTTGTGTTAAAGCCCCTTCGTAAACTTCATCTGAGTAGTAAATAACACCCAGCCCAACACTTCCACCATTGCCAGACCATGCTAAACGAGGACGTGTTACTTTAGGGTGGTCTGGATGTTTGCCGTTTAACCAATGCTCGCCTAGTCTGTCTTCAATTGTTTTTGCCTGCGTATCGTTAACACGAATAACATCAAGCTCAATTTTCTGGCTTTTTGCGAACGCTGTTGCGCAGTATAAGTCTTGTGTTTGGTGCTGTGAAAAATTAAGGGCGGTGATGTTTACATTTTGTCTTTTAAGTAAACACGCAATCAACCTTGAGTCTAATCCACCCGATAGCGTAGTGAGCACGTGATTATCGTTATCAATATATTTGTTTACATTGTTAGATAGGTCTTGCTTTAAGCTATGCAGTGTTTTTTCGTAATTATCATTATTTTTAGTAAAGCTGCACCAGTCAAAATACTGTGTTTTAGTAACCCCGTTAGATGATGCTTCTAGGCGAGTTCCTGGGCGAATACACGAAATTTCGTTGTAATGGGTATTCTCAAATAGGTAATACCCAAGTGTTGCATATTCCATCATTCCTTCGTGATTACAGGTAAGTGGTAAGCCTAAGTTTTTGAGTATGCTATATTGGGTACTAAAAATAAAAGCACCTTCATAATACATATAATAAAAAGGGCGAACCCCAAGGGAATCGGTAACTAAGTTTAATACATTCGTAACCTTGTTATACCGTGCCATACAAAAAACACCTTCACATTCTGTAAGCATTGCATTGGTATAATGTGAGTTTAGGGTGTTTAAATCATTATTTCGGTTCGCGCTTAAAAGTGGGTGACCAACCAGTGTTGCAATATGCGAATCTGTTTGCAAAAAAGCATGTGGGCCAAAGGTTTCATAATCTAAACTAGCTAAGTAAAGAGCCTGTTCATGTACTTCGTTTATTGTGCCACTGTTTACTTTAGCATCTTCAGCTTTAAATTTATTAATAATAAAATCATGATGTTGAGTTAGCCCAGATGCATAATAAATTCCAAAAAATTTCGCCATAACCCGTACCTGTAATTCGTTTTGATATTAATTAGGTATCAAGGTTTGTACCAAGATTAATGAAAATTTTTTTAAAGAGACGCCGTGCTAACTTTTTGCTTTTTGGGTACAAATTAATTGCCTCACAACACAAAATTATATAACGTATTAAGGTGCATACATTTTATAAAAGTAAATTTATCAATCAGCAGGAAAACCGAATGAACAATGAAATACTCAAATCATCTACTGCTACGTACCAAAGCGGTGTGGCAAAAGCCGATGGTAAATTTTATGTAACGCAAGGTGAGGTACGTTTTGAGCCATACAATGAACGTGCTGGTTTAGGACCTTATACTTTAACACGCAGCGCAATCGTAAAAATTGAAAAGTCAGTAGGTACAGGTGCTGGCATTTTACCACTAACAAGCGATGCAATAACAATCACCTTAGAAAATGAAGATACTTATGATTTTATTATAGCAAACCCCGATGAATGGATTCGTTTACTCAAGCATTAAATGATTAGGGTCTGTTGACCTTTAGGTTAAATTTGCAGCAGTCTGTTTGGTATCATGCAATGTCTCTATTGGACATAATAAAAGATCAACCCGAAATATTTAAAGTACTTAAAGCTGTAGCTGCGGGCATGGCTTTATCGCTTAAAAGTGGTGATCCATCTTATGTATAACGAGAGTCTACTACGCTAAATATCCTACCAGAAGAGCCGTTAGTGAGTGACTTTAAAACCAAGGTGTTTGTTATAGTGCCGCCGCAATGCGCTAGTGCTTGTTTAGATGCGCTTGATAAGTTTAAGCTTTTTGAAAATACCACGTTGTTTGGTGCACCCAGTAGCGCTGACTCGATGTATATGGAGGTACGTTTAGCCGATTTACCTTCAGGCTTAGGTAAAGTTGTAGTGCCAAATAAAGTATATGTAAATAGAGCGCGAGGGGCAGGTGATTTTTACAAGCCAGATATTGCGTATAACGGCGTTGATTGGACAACGAATATACTATTAGAGCAGATTAAGCGCATCCCATAGCTCAAAAATAAAAAACCGCTCTTAGAGCGGTTTTTATTTGGTATTTATTTAAGTTTAGTTACCCATTGAGTATCTAAAACCAAATGCATAACGCGGTCCGTATTGTGCAGCACTTAAGAACTGGCTTTCAAAACGACTGAACGAACGCTCTGTCTCGTTTGTTAAATTAACGCCTTCAAAGAATACGGTAGTGCTTTCATTCACTTCGTAGTTAACGCTAATGTCCCACTGTAAATATTCTTCAGCATATTGTGGAGGAGCCGTAGCACCCGAATCTGGTAGGCCTTGCGCAATTAGGTATTCATCACGCCATGCACCAGTAATTTTAACTGATAAGCCATCTTTTTCGTAAAAACCTTGTAGATTGGCAGAATCACTCAGGCCAGCTAATACAGCTTGAGATGCAAGGTAATAGTTGTCGTACTCTACATCACCGTCAACAATAGTGGCATTAAAACCAGCGCCAAAACCTGACTCGCCGAATAAGTGCTGTATCGCAAACTCAACACCATTTACTTTACGAGAACCTACGTTTTCTGGTGAGTTGATTGTCCACTCTATTAATGGATCAGTTGCTGAGTCAGGAAGTACACGGTTGTTTTCGCCAATTCCTACACCATTTGCCACAATCTCATTATAGATAGCAGAGTCAGTTGCCTGCTCGCCACGTCCTTCAATTGCGGTTACTGCATTATTCCAGCGTTGACCTAAATAAACATCATGCAGGCCTTCAAACGTGGTTGTTACTTGCGTGTTATCAATCCAATTATCTACATCTTTCCAGAACATACCCACTGCAGCGTAGCTACCTTCATTGTAGTAATATTCAAGGCTAAGATCGAAGTTTGTTGATTTAAACGGTTGTAAATTTGGGTTACCACGGCTACCGCTTCTTGAATTTAACTTAGGTGACGGTGTTAAGCTTAAGTTGCCAAGCATGTCGCCAAGGGTAGGGCGTGTGATTGTTTGGCCCCAAGATACACGTGACACTAAGTTATCAGAAAGGTCGACTTTTACATCTATCATAGGTAGAAGAAGATCGTAATTACCTTTGTAATCAACCTCAACTAATTCGCCGCCACTGGCAAATTCAGTTAGCCACTCAGAACCACCTGCCCAATATACTTGCTGAGCAACACGGCTTTTAGCTGGGCTTACAATGTCAGTTTCTTCGTAGCGAAGGCCTAAATTTACAAAAACATCGTAGTCGCTAACGTTAAACACCCAATTTGTAGACAGGTAAACACTGATTGTTTCTTCTTCTACTTTGTTAGTTGGGAAGCCATCAAAGGTGCCTATTTGGTAAACATCACTGCCTATTACGTCTTCAGTTAAAAAAGCGCTTTGGCGAGCAAATGCTTCATCAAGATCATAAGTGTAAGCATAGCCTGGCGCTACACCGTTAGGACCAAATGAAAACTCGTCAAGAAAGCCACTTAAATCAACTCGCTCGAACATACTATCTGGGAATATCTCAGCAAATGTACCGTTATTAAAGCCTGGTGCATTGGCATTATTAGAGCCACCCCAGCCACTAAGTGTTTGCTTAGTGTATGCAGCACCAAATTTTACTGTTTCTAAACCAATGTCAGTGTAAGTAAATAGTTTACCGTCTAGTTGTACTTGAGATACTTCTGATTCACCGGGTGTTCTTGTAAATATACTAAAGTTAGAGCCAATTTGGTTTGGGTCAACTTCTTGCGTGCCGTTATTCCAATTTACATTAAAACCAGGTACGTCACCTTCACGGAAAGAGTACTCTTTAGTTGAAATGTCTGCCGAGCCTAAAATGATTCGTGCGTTAGCGCCTAAGCCAGGATCTTTACCATTATCGGTCGTTGTTTTAGATGTATGCGCATCAAAGTTAAAGCTCAGGTTTTCGGTTGCTAACCACTCAACGTTAATACCTGTTGCTTTTGAATCTACTTCTGATGTTTCACGAAATGCAGTAAAGGATGCATCGTCACCTGCAGAGTTGTAATAAACAGCTGTGCCATTTTCATCAAGTTCATAAGCATTGGCATTACCACCAAACGATCCGTTCCAAATACCCCAAGACAATGAGTTATTCCCGGTCGTTGCTTGTGAAATCGTATGATCAAGCGTAAAGGTTAGGTTATCTGTTGGCGCAAACTGAAATGTTGCTTGCGCATTTAAGCGCTCACGTTGAATGTCATCTTTTGCAAAACTAACTTCTTGCGGAAAGAAAGCGGCTGAAACAAATTCACCATTTTCCCCAGCGTTTGGGTCAAAGAATTGTTTAGCCGGGTTACCTTCAGCATCCATTGGGCGGTTATCAACAATATTAGCTGCATCAACCGAGAGATTTGGATTAACTAACCAAGAGCGAACATTTGCTGCTTGTCGTTGAAAATCACGACGATGATATGAAAAGTTAGCCGACACACCAAAACGCTCGTCATCAAAGGTATTACTGTAGATACCTGCAATTTCAGGTGTTACTTTATCGCCTTCTTCTACAGATGTATCGTGAATACCTTTAGCCATAAAAGAAAAGCGCTCACCAGGCTTTTGTAATGGTTTTGCGGTAACAATATTTACAGTTGCACCCAATCCACCGGTTGGTGTATCAGCGCGTGCAGTTTTCATTACTTCAAGTGAACTTACACCTTCTGATGATAAGTTTTCAAAGTTAAATGAGCGTGTAAAACCTGTTCCCGCCATTTGGCGACCATTAAGTGTTACCAAGTTAAACGATGGACCAAAACCACGAACAGTAATTTGGCTACCTTCACCGTTTGAGCGGCTGACAGATACGCCAGTAATTCGTTGTAATGATTCTGCTAAGTTTGTATCTGGGAACTTACCCATTTCTTCAGCTGAGATGGCGTCAACTACACCAGAAGCATCTCGTTTTACATCCATTGAACGGATTAATGATCCGCGAATACCTTTTACTTCAATGATTTCTAGTTCAGGCTCAGCAGTATTTTCTTCTGCTGCATAGGCTAAATTAAATGTACTTGCAGCGATGATAAGTGACACAGAAGCTGCTAACTGGCTCTTTTTAAAAGTGAATGTGTTCATAATTGCTCTGCTTTTCTAAATTTATTACAGTTAGTGGATGCCTATTTAGAGGCACCTACCATTCAATGGTTGTTCTACGGGTTTGCGATAATTACGTTATCGATACGATAAACCGCGCCTTCACCCGTACTCCATGCTGGGAAAACCATTAACACGTTGATATCACTGATGTCTAAACCGGCGTCAAAAAGTGATTGCAATGTAAATGTGTACGTTTGCCATTGACCAATAACCGGTACTTGACCTTCAACACTTTCTGCAAGAGGAAGCTCCACTGCAGACGCAGCGCCAGTTGATTCAATTTTAAATAACCATTGAGCGTCTGTTGCGTTTGGTGGAGTCACCATTTTCATTTCAAATTGTACAACCCCATTTGCAAGGATAGACGAGGCATCAAAAGAAACACCTTCATCGGCTAAAAAGCCCATAACAGTTGGCGCTGAACCAATTACAAATTCAGCAACGGTACCGTGATCGCTATCGTCTGTTTCCTCAGTAGGTGTTGAACCACCACAACAATCCCATATGCTCCATTGCTCTGCAGCAGTATCTTGGAATATTGTAATTTCACTTCCTGCAGTAGATGCTGCACTTGGGTCATAAATTTTAGCGTTATCTACACGGTAAACTGCGCCTTCACCCGTGCCCCATGCTGGGAAAATCATGACAACATCTATCGCGCTAACATCAAGGCCTGCACCTGCTAGGTCGGCTAAGGTATAGGTATAAGTTTTCCATTCACCTGCAACTGGCGCGTCACCTGCGTCTGTTAACGGAAGCTCTACTGCTGAGTCACCCTCATTTGATTCTATTTTCATTAACCAAGTTGAGTCAGGGTTGTTAGGGTTTGACATTACTTTTAGTTCAAACTGCAGAACGCCATTTTCTAAAATACTAGTCGCATCGAATGGTGTGCCGCTTCCGCCTGCAGAAGTGCGTGTGTTAAAGCCCATTACTGTAGGCGCTTCACCAATGCTAAATTCTGCAGTCAAACCGTGCTCTTCGTCGTCTAAAGCTTCAACTGGGGTTGAACCACCACAACAATCCCACATAGGCCAATCTAAGCTTTGTCCGTTGTCGAATAAAACAACCTCAGGAGAAGCACCCAAGTCACCTTCAATTGCTACATTAGTAATAAGGTACTCAGCACCTTCACCTGTTTGCCATGCCGGGAATACCATAAGCACATCAATTGCGCTTAAATCTAAGCCTTTTTCTTGAAGTAGTGATAATGGGAAGGTATATGTTTGCCATTGACCAGTTACAGGTGTTACACCTTCATTGCTTTCACTTAATGGTACGTCGCCTGTATTTGGGCCACCGTCACCTGCCTCTGCTTTAAGTATCCATGTAGTATCTGACGTTGGAGGCGTTACCACTTTCATGTCAAACGTTAAACGGCCGTTTAAGTCAAGTAATGGGGATGCATCAAATGGAGACGATGTTCCTGTAAAGTCGTCTGGAAAGTGACCACCGCGCGTAGAGAAGCCAAGCACAGTTCCGTTGTTATCATTTATATTAAATTTAACAGCGTCACCTTTGTCTGCATCAGTAATAACCTCTGGTACAGTGCCGCCACAACAATCCCATGCAATCCAGTTAGCGTCTAGGTTACCGTTAAATACATCAAGGTTTCGGGCTACGCCGTCGCTTGGTGGGGTAGGTACAGGTGCTGCACCTTCTACAAGTGCGTCGTCTAGGCTGTCGTAACCTGGGCGAACTGTTTCACAACCTTTGCCTGTGCTTGGGTTTGATGCACATTCGTATACTCGAACGTAATCAATTTCAAAGCTTTGGCCTTGTGCAAATGCGTCTGCATCAATACCTAGGTTGTTAACGTTTTCAGGCCAATCTCCACCCACTGCATGGTTTAATATAAGGTAGAAATCTTTATCGAAAGGGGCGTTATCCCAATGTGTTGTAAGTTCGCCGCTTCCTTGTTCAAAGTATTCCGCAAACCAGCCTTTGTGCTTAAGGCCAACAGCTTCGTCTTTTGAATTGTAACGAACTTCAGAACGACGTTGTGTAGCGTAAAGGTAATCATCTACATACCAGCGGATTTCACCTTCTTGCCACTCAATAGCGTAAGTATGAAAATCATCAGCTGGGTTCATATCTTCAGGTAACAAATAAGCTTTACCTGAGCTAGCGTTATTTGGCCACTCACGACCGTAATGAAGAGTACCGTGCACGTAAGATTCAATAGTGCCATCTTCAGCGGCTACTTTTAGATTTACAGCTTCTAAAATATCAATTTCACCAGAACGTGGCCAAGTGCCATACTCTTCATCAGTTGGCATCATCCAAAATGCAGGCCAGCTACCCTGACCAGACGGTAATTTTGCGCGCATTTCAAAGCGGCCGTATGTAAAGTCTGCGTTGTAACGGGTATTTAAGCGGGCTGATGTGTAAGGTTTAGCTGCGCCTTCTTCTGCAGGGAGTGCGACGATGTTCAGCATGCCGTCTTTGATAAAGGCATTTTCTTCGTTATCGGTATAACATTGCTTTTCGTTGTTACCACCACCAGCACAGTTTAATTCAAAGTTCCATTTGTTTGTATCAATGCTAGTGCCGTCAAATTCGTCATTCCATACCATGCGCCAATCTGAGACTGGCTCTGAAGAATTAACGACTTCTGTATTCGTGTTTGTTGTTGCAGCGTCACCACCACAGCCGGCCAAAGACGCTAATGAAATAGCTGCCAAAAGGCGTGTAATGCGTGTTGTTTCAATGTTCATAACTGAACCCCGTTCAACTGATAATTGTCAGAATATGTGTTTAAGTTTAGTTGATTTTATAGCTTTTATACTTTCTGTAAGCGCTTACATTTGCGTGTGTAATTGTAAGCGCTTACAAATAGTATTGTGCAGTTGTGATTTGGTCAACATATTTGTCTAAATTATTTACAATTAATTTACTGTTTAACGAATAAATAGCAGTTCTAAAATCATTAAACTGCATAATTTTGTTTAATGATTTTATTTTTTAAGAGGATAGTTGTTACTTTTTTTGAAATGGCATGGTTAACAAAGCCCAAAGAGAGGCGTTTTGCTTTTCGCTTGGGTATTCTTTTAGGCCTACATCTATGTCGTTATCGGCTTTTTGCGCTTCATTTTTGTAGCTGCCAAATAATTTATCCCACCAAATAACGCTAAATCCATAGTTTGAATTGGTTTCGTTCACGCGTTGGCTATGATGAATACGATGTAGTATTTGGGTCATTAGTATTAACCGAAGGGGCTTTTCTATTGCATTTGGCAAGCGAATATTGGCGTGGTTAAACAGCGCTAACCCGTTAAGTGCAATTTCAAATATTAATACTGCAATAGCGGGTACCCCTAAAGCAGTAACGGCAATCAATTTTATAAGTATGCTAAGTACAATTTCGATAGGGTGAAACCGCAAGCCTGTGCTGGTATCTACATGCGCATCGGCGTGGTGTACACGGTGCAAACGCCACAAAATAGGCACTTGATGAAACAGCCGGTGCTGCCAATAAATAAGTATATCAAGCAGTAACATGCTTAAAATAATAGCAACAATACTTGGTGTGGCTATTCGATTAAATAAACCAATACCGTGCTCTTGGTTATAAAGCGCTACGGCGGTTAAGCCTATGGGCACACTTAAGCGGGCAATTAGTGATGAAGCAAACACGAGTCCAAAATTAGCATACCATCGGGTGCTACTTTTTATAGGCGATTTGCGTGCGGGCATACGCGATTCTAGCAGCATCATAATAACCAAAATGCTAAAAAAGAACCCTAAACGCCACCAAATTTCATTACTCATTGGCTTGTGTAACCTCATTAGCTTCTTGGAGTTTTAACGTGTTATATCCACCATGTATACGTGTAAAAATAGTAATGGCGCACGCAGTGGCAAAAATACTCGCCATTATGGCAAAGTGCTGCGGCCAAATACAAAAGGCAATAAACAGCGCTATGGTTTCTGTGCCTTCGGTTAAACCATTTAAGTAGTAAAAGCTTTTGTATTTAAACTGAGGTTTTTCAAGCTTAAATTTTTCGGCGGCTATGGCAAAGGCTAAAAAGCTTGAACCTGTGCCTATAAAGGTGGCGAGTAATATGCTACCTGCAATGGCGTTTTGCTCGGGGTTTGCCAAAATAAAACCTAGCGGAATTGCCGCGTAAAATAAAAAGTCGAGGGTAATATCTAAATAGCCGCCAGCGCTTGAACTTAAATTTGCATGGCGTGCTAATGCGCCATCTAGCCCATCTAAAATACGATTTAAAGCAATAGCCGTTAACGCTGCGTACCACATTTCAAACGCAATTAATGGCACAGCTAATAGCCCTATTAAAAAACCAACCACAGTGAGTTGGTCGGGCGTTATACCACGCTTGTGCATTAACGCCACAACCGGGGTTAACAGTGGCTTTATTACCGGGGTTATGTATTTGTCTAACATGCTTGGTGCCTTGTGCTTTTTGTGCGTGTATTTATTTGGCTAAATTTAAGGTGATCAGTTTGCCGTTTGCGGCTTCTGCATCGCTATGATCGTGGGTGACCATAATAGCGGGCAGTTTATGCTCACGTATTTGGCTAAATACCAGCTCGCGGGTATCTACTCTTAATTGGGTGTCGAGCTTGCTAAAGGGCTCATCAAGTAAAATCGCTTTTGGCTCGCTTAATAGCATACGCAATAAAGCAACGCGGGCTTGTTGCCCCCCAGAGAGGTTGTCGGGGTGGCGATTAGCCATGCCTTTTAGTCCAACTTGTTCAAGGGCGTGCTCTATTATTTCAAGGCGCTGTTTTTTATTGCCTTTAGGCATAGCAAAGGCAATGTTACCGCTTACCGATAAATGCGAAAATAATAACGCATCTTGATAAAGCACGCCTATGTGGCGTAAATGTGCGGGTAAGTTATTAATATTTTCGCCGTTAAGCCACACTTCGCCATTTGCGCTAAAACCACTGGGTAATGTGCCGGTAAGCCAATTTAATAAACTTGATTTACCACTGCCTGATGGCCCCATAACAGTGAGTATTTCGCCGCCTTTTACTTGCTCGTTTAAGCTTAGTAATTGCTCGTGTTGACGATAAAGCTCACAATTTTTAATCTCTAAAGATGACTGCATTAAAAACCTTTTAATTTATGGGTTAGCGATGTGCGCTTTTAAAAAAGTACTTAGGTAACACCCACGCTAGGATAAAGCCAATGAGTGGCAATGCCATTTGCATAATGGCATACACCGCACTGGTACGCCTACTTGCGCCATTTGCAAGGGCAACCGCTTCGGTTGTAATTGTTGCTATGCGCCCGCCACCGGCTAAAAGAGTCGGTAAATATTGGCCAAAACTAATTGCCAAACCAAGTGCGGCCGCAATTAAAATAGGGGCAAATAACTGGGGTAATTTTACTTGTAAAAACACTTTGCAGGGTGTTGCGCCAAGGCTTGCTGCTACATGAGCAAAGCGAGGGTCTAATCGCCTATAACTGCTCGCAAGCGATAAAAACACATACGGCAGTACAAACAATAAATGGGTAAATACCACATTAAAAAACGCGGCTTGGTTATTTACTAGTTGTTGCAGCCACACTAGGCCAAATAAAAACGCAATACTTGGTACAAGCAACGGTAAATAAATAATTAAGCTGGTAAAGCGCGACATGGGTTTTGCACTTAATTGCTCTGACTCTAAGCACAACAGGGTAATAATAATGGCAAATAACGAAGTAATTAGCCCTATAGCAAGGGTATTAAAAAGCGGGCTTTGCATTTGCATTAGCGCACTTTTAAAGTGAAGTAGCGTGAGCTGCTCGGGCAAAGCCGCCGGAAAACGCCAAAATCCGGCAACCGACCACATAATTAAGCCAATTAACGAGAGCAAAATAAAGCCAATTACAAATACTGTTAATAAGGTTGTTATTTTTTGCCAATAAACACCGCCATATTCTCGCTCGCCATTGGTGAGTAAGTCACTAAATAATGCTTTTATGGTTTTTTCGCCTCCAAGCCAAAGAGCTAGTAAACCACCAGTAAGTACAAGCTGCAATAATGCCCCTGCAGAGGCTTTAATACGCAGGTTTAAATCTACATCGTTAAACCAGTGCATAATAGCGACTGCCAAGGTGGGTGGTGTATTTGGCCCTAGAATAAGTGGCATTTCTACACTTGCGCTGGCATAAGCCAATACGGCTAAAATGGGTAGGCGCAGTAATGGGTAAAGGCTTGGTAATACTACTTTAAAAAAAGCAGTCATAGGGCAGTAGCCTAAATTAAGCGCTACTTTATGTTGTTGGCGCAGTTTTTTGCCAAGCTCAGGTTGGGCAAGCACACCTAGCGCCATTAACAGTAAAAAAGGCAGTTCTTTAAGGGTTAAGCCTAAAATTATACTAATACCAAACGAGTCATGCGGAAACATGCCGTTAGGCGCAAGTTCCCATCCACTAAACCAAGGCGATACTAAACGCGAGATCATGCCCGAAGGAGCAATTAAAAAACCAACCGCTATAGCCGCTGCCGCGTGGGGAATTACCAGTATCGGGCTCAATAAGCGCTGAATACGGTTAAGCCACGGGCTATTAAAAAATGCCGCTAAAATCATTAACGTAATGATAAAGGCAAGTAAGGTACTTATTAATCCGGTGCCAACACTTAGCATAACCATGTGTGTTAGGCCGGGTGTTTGCATAAGCATAGTAAAGCCATGTAGGCCAAGTGTTGTTTGCTCAAGTACTGGCGCATAACCAAAAGCGGGCAGTAGCACGCTAATTAGGCCGCCTATTACCGGCAAAATTAGTAATGTCAGTAAAAAGCGTGGGCTTAATGTAACTAATTTACTAAACATATCGGCGCTTTTATGTGGTTTAAGCGTTGGGCTTGCTGCTAACTTATTTGAAACAACACTCATTGGCTTATTCCAAAACGTGTTTGCCAACCTTGCATAATAGCGTTTACCCAGCTTGGGTGTGGCTCACTTAGCGTGCGTTTAATACTATTCAAAGGCAGCGCGCTTGGATGCGGCTGAGTTGTTTTAAATAAGGCTTGTTGCTGTGGTGTTAGCGTTGACTGAATAAGTACGCTTTTATCGCCCCATATAGGCGCTTTTTGTTTTTGAGCTTGCGCCTTTGGGCTTAATAAAAAATTAGCCACTAACTGCGCACTTTGCTGGTGGCTTGCATTATAAGGTATGGCTACAAAGTGGGTGTTACTTAAACTGCCATCTTGCATTGCATAACTGCGAATACTTTTAGGTAAATCATAACGTTTAACGGCGGCGGGTACTTCGGGCGCTGAAAACGTAAACGCGATACTTAGCTCTGTGTCGCTTACTAAGCGGCGCATTTGTGCGCCACTTTGCATAAAATGTTTCCCGCCGCGCCAAAGTGTTGGGTGCAGTTTATTTAAAAAGCCCCATAATGGGTTTAATACTTGGGCTGTGTTTTGCACTGTAGCAGGCTGATTTAACTGCGCTTTAAGTGTGTCATCGCTTTGTTGATGAAGCATAACAAGCGCGTATTTTAAAAAGCTCATGCCTAAAAAATCAGGTGGCTTTGGGTAGCTAAATCGCCCTGGGTTTTGTGCGCTCCAGCTAAGTAATTGGTTAAGAGTTGTTGGTAGTGTGTTATTTACAGTGCCGTCAATTGCTAAACTGTCGTAATAAAAGGTGAGCGATGCTTGGCCCCAAGGTGCTTCCATCCCGTTGGTGGGTATTCCAAAATCAAAATTAACAGCGGGATTATTGCTAGGGTCGGTGTAGCTAAAATTAGGCAGCTTATTAGCCCATTGTTTAAGTAATAATGAGTGCTCGCTCATGGTGGCAAAGTTAGCACCGTTTATCCAAATTAAATCTACGCTGCCTTTATCGTTATTGTTTGCTGCTTTTTCGGCAAGTACGCGGCTTACCGCTTCGCTGGTATCACTTAGTTTAACGTGTACTAAGTTAATGTTGTATTTGGTTTTTACTTGCTGTGCGGCCCATTGAATATACGCATTTATTTGCGCATCTCCACCCCATGCATAAAAATATACGCTTTGGTCTTTTCCTAAGCTTTCAACTTGCTGCCAACGGCTTTGTAATTGTGTACTTGCTAGGCTTTTAAAGCTAATAACAAGGCAAATGCAAAACGCGACACAGCAAAAGCTGTATCGCGATAATGTTTGCCAAAATTTATTGGCGAGCATTTAAATCCCAGTTGTAGTCTAAAAACTTAACTTTCATGTCGTTATTTTTAAGCGCTTTTTGCTGAGCGGGTATCAGTTTTAGTGCTTTAGGGTATTGCATAAAAAACTGTTGCAGCGTATTCGCACCTTTAAAGCCTTGTTCAAAATCATCGCCGTACCACTTAAATATTAAAGACACACTTAGCGTGTTATCTTGCGCTATATTGCGGGTCATGTCTGATAAAAAGCGGACTGTTTGCTCTTGTAATTGGCTTTCTAAATCAGTGGCTGTGTAGGCTTCTTCACGTAGTGCTGGGCAGCCAATACTTGCGCAATTTACAGCAAAGTGAATGCGTGGGTCGTTGTATTTACCACTGCCACGTATTAAACCATGTTCTATATCATCAAGGCTGCGAGTTTTGCCAAGCAATGGCACAAACTCTTTGCTCCATGGTGAGCTAAAAAAGCTGCCTAAATCTTTAATTGACTTAAAATCTGGGTATTTTGTTAATATAAGCTCAACAGTAAAGGCGTTATATGAGTTAATTAAAAACGCCAGCTGCTTAGGTTTTTCCCATGTATCAAACTCATTTTGCGTAACAGCCGATAGCGAATCTAAATAGGTTTTAAGCTCGCTGTGCTTAGCTTTTATTGCTGCGTAATCAACCTCAGTGCTGTGGCCATGGTTTATAGCCACAACATGGTTGTTTAATAATGTATTCCAGCCCTCGTGCATATTTTGAGCTTTGCTTGCAAACGATGTTGCAAGCAAAGCAGACCCTACCAATAGCGCTTTTAAAGGTGTTTTAAACATATTAGCCTCTGCGCCATGTGTGGTATTTTTCAAGCATGTTAAGTACTTTTTCAGGTGCGTGAGCGCGTTTCCACTCGCCTGCTGCGTACTTGTTACCTTCAGCCCAAGTAGGGTAGCTGTGAATAGTACCCAGTATTTTGTTAAGGCCTAAACCATGTTTCATTGCTAGTACAAACTCAGCTATTAAATCGCCAGCGTGCTCAGAAACCACAGTAACACCGAGTATTTTGTCTTTGCCCTTGGGTGTAATTACTTTAATAAAGCCTTTGGTGGCGCTGTCGGTAATGGCGCGGTCTAGCTCTTCAAATTCAAAGCGAGTGATTTCATAGTCTATGCCTTTATCAATAGCGTCTTGCTCGTTTAAGCCAACACGTGCTACTTCTGGGTCAATAAACGTAGTCCACGGAATAACACGGTAATCGACTTTAAACTTTTTAAGATTACCAAATAAGCCATTTACAGCTGCGTACCAACCCTGATGAGCGGCTACATGCGTAAACTGATACGGACCTACAATATCGCCAGCGGCAAAAATGTTAGGGTAAAGCGTTTCAAGGTATTCGTTAGTGACTACAGTACGGTTGGTTTCTATGCCAAGTTCTTCAAGGCCGTAACCTTTAAGACGAGCGCTTCGGCCCACAGCACACAGTAGCTCATCGTATTCAATATCGATTTCGGTATCGTTATGTTTTACCATAATGAACTTTTTGCCATCGCGCTCTTCACAGCGTAGTGCTTGATGCGAGGTTAAAATGTTTACGCCGCTTTCTGTTAGCGCTTCGTGAGCAAAGGTAGACACCTCTAGGTCTTCTTTGATCATGATGCGTTCGCTCATCTCAATTTGCGTAACGCTTGACCCTAAACGAGCAAAACTTTGTGCAAGTTCGCACCCAATTGGACCACCGCCAAGTACAACAAGCTTTTTAGGGGCTTCTTCAAGCTCTGCAAATTTAGTCCATAACGTATCGCTTGTTACATAGCCTGTTTCTTCAATACCAGGTAATGGCGGTACAAATGGGCGTGCGCCAGTGGCAATAACAATAGTACGGGCTGTTAATGTTTGTGTGCCGCCATCGTTAAGCTTAATTTCTACAGTCCACGGGTCTAATAATTTACCGTAGCCTTTAACCACATCTACACCAAGGTTTGTGTAACGTTCAACGCTATCATGTGGTGCTATATCGGCAATTACTTTATGTACACGTGCCATTACTTTTTTAAACGAAAACTGCGGTGTTGCGTTTTCTAAGCCGTAGTGTTCACCGTGGCGAATTTGCTCGGCAATTTTAGCGCTTTTAATAACGGCTTTACTTGGTACACACCCGTAGTTTAAACAGTCGCCGCCCATTTCGCCGGCTTCAATTAGGGTTACTTTGGCTTTAACCGCTGCTGCAATATAGCTTGTCACTAAGCCGCCAGCACCTGCGCCAATAACAATCATGTTACGGTCGAACTTTTTAGGTTTAGTGTAATTTTTGTATACGCGACGTTTTTTAAACACGTTTAGGATTCCTTTAGCAATAAAAGGGAACACACCCAATAAAGCGAATGATAAAATAAGATCGAGCGATAAAATGCCAGATAAGCTCTCGATTTGCGCAAGTTGCGTACCCGCGTTTACAAATACAAAAGTACCTGCGAGCATACCTACCTGACTTACCCAGTAGAAGGTCCACGATTTAATTGCAGTAACACCCATTAGTAAGTTAATTAAAAAGAACGGGAATACGGGTACTAAACGAAGGGTAAATAAGTAAAACCCACCTTCTTTTTCAACGCCTGCGTCAATAGCGTCTAAGCGCTCAGGAAAACGTTGTTTAATTGTATCGCGCAGTAAATAACGCGATACTAAAAAGGCAAGCGTAGCACCTACCGTAGAGGCAAACGAGGCAACCAATAAGCCTTCAACTAAGCCAAATAATGCACCTGCGGCCAGTGTTAATATAGCCGCACCCGGTAAAGAGAGAGCCGTTACTACCACATAAAGCAAAAAGAAGCCGCCAATAACAAGCAACGGCGACTGTGCTTTGTACTGATCAAATTGATCCATTGACCCTTTTAAGCCATCAAGTGTTAGTAACTGGTGTAAATTAAAATGAAAGAACGCGCCAATAGCAGCGGCGGCAATCACTATTAATAATAATTTTTTTATCATGTTCTCTCTCTTAATTAGGGCCTATTACCCTTTTTGGATTGCACTAGGTAAATCCTTTGGGCTGCGCCTGTTTAGCAGTAATTTTACTTTAAAACACCTATGAGGGATGACCACACCACATAGGCTTTACCTCGTTTTATAAGAAGCAAATTTATGTACATTTAACCTTTAAAGCTAAATATTCATAAATTTTAAAACTTATGGGTCAGAGTCAGCTTGGCATTTATTGGCAATTCAGGGAATGCTAAGGTTGCGCCAAAGTAGCCGCCTTCAAAAACAGGACGCCAATTTTTTTGGTTTGTGATGTTATTTACATCTAAACGTAACTTAGTACTAGGCGTAAATGCATAGCTAGTATTTACGTTTAGCGTGTACTGATCACGAATTTTAACTGTTTGTAAAAAGTCTAATGGGTAACTCTTTGTATATAGACCTGAAAAACCAGTTTGCCATTTCGAGGTAATTGAATAATTACCATTAAAACTAAACGATTGCTCTGGAATACCTTGTACTTGACTGTTTGACGGTGCAAATGGTGTAAAGCTTGGCGCGCCAACGCCCGTACCAGCAATAATGTCTGGGCGTGAGTTATCAAACGCATCAGCGACTTGAGCGGAATCTTGGCTGCTTGCAGAGTTATCGTAGCGGGCATCTATGTAGCTGTAGCCCGCACTTAGCCAATAAGGGTAAGCATCGTAAAATACTTGGCTTTCAAAGCCCGTGGTACGAATACCCGTATTGCTGCCATCGCGATTACGCAAGCTGCGGCGTTGACTAAATACAGCGCCATCGGCATACCAGTCGCTGTTGGTTGGGGCGTATTTTAAACCAAATTCTACGAGTGTGTTTTCTGTTGCAAAGTTTTGTGCACTAATCACGTTGCCGCCACCCAGTACATTACCGCCAGCCATACTATTTGATGTGGCCTCGTTATAACTTGCAGCACCGTAGCCTGTGAAATCAGCATTTAGTTTGTAATTAAAGCTTACCTGACCTGACTGAAGTGTGTCGTTAATGCTATCACTTGCTGCAGTTTGGCCTTGTGGTGCAATAGGATCACGTGCTTCTACATCATAATAATCTACCCGGTAACCTACGCTTGTATGAAGTTTATCTGTCCAACCTGAGTCTTGCTGAATAGCAAAACCTGTTTGCCATGAACGTGAGTCAGTAGTGTCTGATAGGTTAAAGTCGCCGCTGCCGTCGTTATCTATATCGTACTGTGCACCAGGTGATACGAACACACCCGGGCGAAGCTCAACCAAACGTGCCTTTTGTGCGTCTGTTAAAGGAATGCGGCGATTTGATAATGGGCCAGTTAAATCAATAGGTAAGTCGGCCTCTGTGGTGAACTGGCTGTAGCCAAGCACTTTGTTATAGCGTACGTCAAAAGCAAAAATAGTTTGTTGTTCGTCGTTCCAACTATACGTTAGTTCTGTTCGATTTTGCGCCGTGTCGGCGCCGTCAATAATTTCAACAAAGCTATTTTGGGCAATCTCTTCACGCTGTAAATGTTGAAAGTAGGTGATGTTTTTAAGTGAGGCATTTGCACTTAGCTCACGTTTATAAATACTGTGAATTAAATAGGTTGTAGCTTCGTTTTGGTTATCAGGGTCAGTAAGTACAGTGCTGCGATCAATGTTTACTTGCCCAGTAGGCGACACAATCGAACCCGCCGCCGGTACTGTACTGCCATTTGCTTGCACGCCTTGGCCAGTAATATAAAGGCCATCATCAATTAAAGCTTGGGTAGGGCGGTTAATACCGGCGTTGTCGGTAAATTCGACTTGGTATAGCTCAAAGTTAATATCCCAAGTGCTTTTATCGTCTGGCAAAATGCGTAGTGCTGCAAATAAACTGTCGCTTTTAGTACCTGAATAATCGTAATAGCTGCCATGGTCAAGATGTTCATAGCTTACTCTAAACCCAACTTTGTCTTTAATAATTGGCGCAGTGTAATCTATTTGCGCACTGTATTGGTCCCAACGACCGGCCGATAAACTCGCTTTGCCTTTACTTTCGTCCGTTGACGCTACTTTTGACGGTAAGTTAACAAACCCACCGTTGCGTTGGCTTGAACCAAACAAAACCGGCGGTGCGCCTTTTACTACATCTATTTGTTCGACAGAATTGAACGATAACGGCACGCCAAACCCATTGTTACCTGCTTGACGACGTGTACCATCTTGAAAAAGCTCACCCAATTGACCGCGAATAGTAGGTAAACTTGGCGCGCCAAAGCCACTGGCGGCATACGTATTAGGGCTCACAGCAAGTACGTCTTGCAAGGTAGTAATGTTAAGTTGTTCTATTAGTTCGCTTGAAATAGGCGTGACTGAACGTGCTATATCTTGCAGTGCTAAATTATCGCCAAAGGGGCCATTATGGTTGCATCTTTAACAGAAAGTCCTTGAGAATTTAAACTTTGGCCCGCTACTTCAATACGCTCTATAGCATTTTCTGTTACAGGCTTTGTTGTAGCAAAAGCAATAGCGGGTGTATTTAATAAAGCGGCTATAGATACGGCCAAGTATGAATATTTCAAACGTTTTCTCTCTGTAATTGTATGTTGATGGGTATAAAAGACCGAAAGGCTTAGAAATAACTTTCAGCAATTTAACAATATTGTTATTTATTAAAATATTAAAAATAGCTGCTTTGGTAATCGATTTATTAAACAAGCTTAACAGCTATTTACAATTATTATGAAATAAAAGGGAGTTTGTACGGTCTTTATTGCTTATTAGTTTATTTATATCTTTTTTAAGGAAATTTTATGACAGGTTCAATGAATACTGATGTACAAAATCGTTTGCAGTGGTCTTTATTATCGCTTCGGTGTGTGGTGTTTATAGTGATGTAAAGGGCCTGTTTATCTTTCGAGGTTTAATTTGCAGCTGTATGTTTGGCTTTTAGGCAAGGCAGAGCCTATGTAGTGTGGTTATTCCCCATAAATAGGCGATAACGCAGCATAAATGCCAAACAGACCCTGCTCGAAGGGTTCTGCCTAGGGGCGATTTACTCTTTGTTGCTCGGTTTTTACTTAGCCCACTAGGCTACAAACCTCGCGCCGCGATTAAATCGCCCCTAGCTTGAACAAATTTAAATCTGCAAAGGTCAACAGGCCCTAGTGGACGCTAGATAAATTTGTAAATCCGGGGCATAGCGCACGCATTTTTGAGCATTTTTATGGGATTAGTGGCTCTACAGATATGGTGGCTTACATTATTGGTGCGGTGCAGCTAGTACTTGTTTTAGCGTTTTTAGCAGGTATTAAAAAACGTATAACTTACGGTATTATTTTTATAATGCACGGCCTATCAACGCTGTCATCTTACAATCAGTACATTGATGGCTTTAATAACTTATTATTTTTTACTGCGTGGCCAATGTGGGCAGCGTGTTTTGCACTTTATTTATTACGGGATCAAGACGTAAAATATACTGTTAAATAAAACAGCCAGACAAAAAAATGGTTATAAGCCAATTAGCTTATAACCAAAAGTACACAGGGAGGTGTATGAATTCTTACTTTTACGATTAATGCATTGCGTCGTTGTATTTGTCGCCTAAGCGCTCTTTTTGCCCTTCAGACAGCGCTTTACCTGCTAGTTTAAATACTTCATGTTCTTCTTCATCTAAGTGATGATGCACTAAATGGTGTAGTTTTTTAGCTTCTGCTAACCATGCTGATGAGCTCATTTCGGTGTCTTCAAGTTGTTCAATTAGTTCATCAATTTCATGATGCTCTGCAACACTGTGGCGTGCTTTTTCTTGCGTTAGATCTTCACAAATTAATGGATTATAAAAGTAGCGCTCTTCAAATTTTGCATGTTCCTCTAGCTCTGTTTTTAGCTCATCCATTAAGCTATGACGTTTTTTTGTGTCGCCCTTGGTTTGAATAAGCGCGTCAACTAGTTTGCGTTGTTTGTCATGATCATTACGTAGTGCTTCAAAAATATTCATAAATCATCCTAATCAATTACGTTGCTTAATAACTATTAAGCAAACGCAGTGCCAGATTTTAAGTTATTGAAAGTAATGGTTTTATAGGTTTTAGGCTATGTTTTTGGATTGTTTGTGTATTTTTTACAGACGAGAGGGTGAAATAATTTCTTACTTTTAATACGAGCTAATACTTCACGTGCAGCTATTTACAATTAGCTTGTTAAAAACATATTTGGGGGGTATGTGTTTGTTAAGCTTTAATACGCCTAGGGCTGCTCAACATTAACCTGATTGCGGCCACTTTGTTTGGCTTTATAAAGAAGCTCATCAGCATGTATGATCAGTTTTTCAAGTGAGCGGTTAGAGGAGGAGCTAATTGCTGCACCTGCGCTAAACGTAATGGTTTCAGTATTATTTAAGCCTTCTATTTCGCTACAAATATCTATCAGTGTATTGGCAATAGAATCGAACGTTGTTTTAACGCTTTGTTTATCAACGGTGTTTAAAATAAATAACCATTCCTCACCACCATAGCGGCCAAATTGGTCGTCACCAGCAAGTGTATTTTGTGCTGCACGAGCAAAAGCTTTAAGAACGGAGTCACCCACATCGTGGCCGTAAGTGTCGTTAATGTGCTTAAACAAATCTAGATCGACAATGGCAATTGTAGCATTGCTTTGCTTAAGTTTTTGAGCCGCTTTTTGCATAATACCGCGTCGATTTAAACTGCTAGTTAAGTAGTCAGTCAGCGCAATGTTATAATATTTTTTACGTTGTAGTACTTGTTTATAAATAAGTAATAACGACACAATAACTAAAATAAACGCAATTGTTGCGCTTAACCGCCAAATTATTTTTTGTTGATACTCTTCTTTAGCGAGTAATTCGTTAATGTTTTTGTCGTATTCTAGTTGGAGTATTTTTTCTTCTTTTTCTTTTACTTCAAATTTTATTTGCAGCGTTTTAATGTTTGTTTCGCTGGTGGCTTCGTAATGCTTTTTCATAAATGTAAGCATTTGCTCCATTGCGTCAAATGCATCGTCTGTTTTGTTGAGACTTCGTTTTAACTGGTATCGCTTTTGAAGGTAATCGGCTTTATAAATGCTGCGGCTAAAATCATCGATCATCGAAAATACTTCATCGTTCATTTTATCGGCTTTTTCAAGTAAACCTTGTTTTTTATAAATATCTAGCATCAATATCATCGATGCGAGTTTCATATCACCTATTCCGGCTAGGTGGGCAACCTCAATATTTTTTGTGGCTAAGGCGAGCGCATCTTCGTAGTTTTCTTGTTTGTATAAAATATTAGCAATTGAATACTGAGCAAAAGACAGTCCTTTTTGCATGTTAACAGATTCAAAGTAAGAGAGTGCTTTGTCTAGATAAATGAGGGATTCGTTTGGTTTATTTATTTCAAGTAATACATTGCCCAAGCTCCAGTAAGCTTTAGCTGTATATAAGCCATCTTGAGTTTGCTGATATGCGATCAGCGCTTTTTTAGCGTATGTTATTGCTTTTTCTTTGTTTTCTAAATAATTATACGCATCGGCTATCTTCCTGTAAAAATAGCCTTGCGATGCAATATCGTTGTTTTGCATCGCCAGTTCTAATCCATCAAGTGCCACGCTCAAGGTTTTTTTCAGTTCATCTGTTTCGGTATAAAAGTATGCAAAGGCTCTTAAAATAATGATTTTTTCAGCCGGTGTAGATTGAGAAAATCGCGTTTTTAGTTGATTAACAACATCGTTTGCCTTTTGGAGTTCTTTTTGTAGGCTAAGCAGTTTTAATTGTGACTCCAGAAATAGCAGTAATACGTCAGGTTGTTTAGATAATTGCCGATTTGATAAGTAAACAGTGAGGTGTTTATTTAATTTTTCGTACTTTTCTTCCCTAAAAAGCAGTTCGGCATAAATGGCTGCAGCTTCTAAATGCAAAGCGTCATTCTGTTTTAATTTACTTTGCTCGTAAGCTTGAGTGATTTGTTTTTTGTTTTGCAGGTAATCAAGTTTATCTGTTCTTACACTTTTAATTAGCGCCCGAACGTCTTGCTGACTGAGCTCAGGGGGAGTGGAATTGTTTGAATAAGCAATACTTTGAAAGGCGGCGAATAAAAAAAACACAACAACAAGCTGTTTAACCAACACCGATAGGTAACTTGCTTTAAATTGCATGTTATTAGTCATATTAAGCCCTTACTAACTTGATACGTGTAGCTTTTTTGAAAAACGTAGGGTTAGTTAAATTTTGGCTAAACCTCATCCATATACTTTTAGTAATCAAAAACTTAAGCAGGTTGTGGCCTTGAGAGACTTTTATATCTAGCATTTTCAATCTCTATTAAGTATTGGTTAACCATTAATTATCCAATTACATTACCATAAAAGTTATTTTATAAAAATATCTACGCCTATAATCCTAGTATAAGCGTGATAGCAGCCTTATTTATGGTGGTTTTAGTATTTATCTGTTAAAAATCAGCATCAATTTTAAACTCTAAGCGCTCGCGATTAATCGGGTGCGTGAATGCTAGATACTCAGCATGCAGGTGTAACCGGTCTGCTTTTTTACCATAATGTGTATCACCAATAATAGGGGTGTTTAAACCTAATACATGTGCGCAGTGCACACGCAGTTGATGTGTGCGCCCTGTTTTAGGGTAAAGCTGCAAGCGAGTTGTGTTGTTTTTTCGCTCAAGTACTTGCCATGTTGTAAGTGCAGGCTTTCCTTTTTGGTAACACACCTTTTGACGCGGCTTATCATCAAAATCTGGTGTTAGGGGTAACTCTATAGTACCGCTTTCTTGTTCTATATTCCCATCGACTAAAGCAACGTAGCGCTTTTCTATTGTGCGCTCAATAAATTGTTTTTGAATGGCTTTATGTGCCCGTTTATTTAGGGCAATAATTAATAGTCCTGAGGTTGACATATCCAATCGGTGCACAATAAGTGGGCCTGTAGCTTCTGGAAATTGTGTTTTCATACGCAAGAATACAGAGTCGTCTATGGTAATGCCCGGGACCGATAAAAACTCTGCCGGTTTATTCACTATGACCAAATCGTCATCTTGGTAAACAACAGTAAGCTCTTTACCTTGTGCAGGGTTATTCAACAGTGGGCTAGGTTCTACATTTAAGCCTTTTAGCATGTGGCCTAAAATAGGCTGACACTTACTAAAGCAAGATGGGTAGTAGTTTTTATGCTGCCTAACCGCAGATTTAGGCGGGGCTCCCCACCAAAATTCACCCATGGCTATAGGTGTTAAGTTATGTTTAAACGCATATTGAAGTAATTTAGGGGCTGCACAGTCACCTGCCCCCGATGCCGGCGTATGCTCAGGTAATTTGGCAAAAATAGCATTGAGGTCTTCTATTTCGCCATCAATATTAAGAAATTGATATTGAGCAAATAGTATTTTTTGTAAGCTTTTGGAGAGCGTTTTACGGCGTTTTTTTAAATGTTCAAGTTCATCGTTTATTTTGCTATGCGCTTGTTCAAGTGTGACTAGCTGTGTTTGCCATTTTTGCTTTAATGCCTGAAGCTGCTTTTTTTCTTCAATGCTTTGTGTTGCTAGCTTTTTTTTGAGTTGTTGAATTTTGGTTTTACTCGATTTTTTTTCAGCGTCGCTGCGTTGTTTTTTACGCTTTTTTCTGCTTTTTTGCATTAAAGCATGCTGCGCTTGCAGCTCTTTTTCAAATCCTTCGTTGGCGGTAGCTAATAATTGGCTAATGCTCTTTAGCTGCTCACTGTTTTCAAGTTCGTTTATTTGCGCGTTTATGTCATTTATTATTTTGCTTTTAGCTAAGTAATTTTCATCGTTTAATTGCATACTTGAAATAGGGGGCACAAAGTTAATATTTTCCTTGTTTGCGTCAACTTGCCCTGAGTAGGCTGCTAAAAAGCCCAGTTCGTTTTGCTCATTTTTAACCACTAACACGCCAAACATTTTACCCGCGTTTTCAGCTTTTAAATGTGGCAGTGTTTCGAGCTGCTGTTGCAATTGTTCGCTTGCTGCAATAGTTAACGGGTGTGGCTCGTAAAAAAAGGGGTAAGTAAACTGTTCCGGTAAAGGAATAGTGGAAACAGGTTGAGCAAATGGGGTAAAACAAGGGCTGTTAGACATAGCGGTCGAATCATGAAATTGAGGCGAAGAATTAATTTAGATTTTATCACAGCATGAGCTTGCTAGGGGATATTGGTTCTACAAATAATAAAAAAAGGCCAGCAACAATGCCGGCCTTGATATTTTAACTTACCACAAATTATTTATTGGCATCTTTTACTGCTTTAAGTTTTGCTGCGTGGTCTATTTCGTAATCAGGCATGTCTTTTTTACCCTCTATTAAATAGTTATCCATCCAACGCATTAAACGTAAGCTGTAGTCGTATTGTGCTGCCACTTTACGGTTGCCGTGGCCTTCACCCGGGTAATAAACAAGGCGTACATCTTTACCTTGTACTTTCATGTAGCGGTAAAGCTCCATTGACTGTGCAGGGTGCACGCGTGGATCGTCTTTACCGTGCATAATAAGCAACGGTGTTTCTGACTGACCAGCCCAGTAAATTGGGCTGCGCTCTAAATACCATTGCCATTTATCCCACGGGTATGAACGGGCATGCACTAAGTGCATTTCGTTTGAAATATCAGTGGTACCAAACTTAGAAAGTTGGTTAGTGACACCCACAAACATAACACTTGCTGCAAAATGTTCAGTTAGTTTTGTTGCACCCCAAGCAGAGGCGTAACCGCCGTAAGAACCACCTGTGATACCAACACGTTTGCTGTCAACTAGACCCATGTCGACTAAATGGTTTTTAAAGTCCACTAGGTCGTCAAACTCTTTACCAGCGTAATCGTTTTGCCCTAGCTTTGAATAATCAACGCCTTTACCTGTAGAACCACGATAGTTTGGATAAAATACCGCGTACCCACGTGCAGCACCCATTTGGCCAGGGCGAGAGTAATTGGTGATCCACCCATCTTTGTCGTGACTTTCTGGGCCGCCATGTACTGACATTATAAGTGGGTAGCGTGTGCCTTTTTTGTAATCGAGCGGGTATACAAGTACGCCGTCTAGTTCAACGCCATCACGCGCGTTAAGTTTAATCGTTTCTTGTTTAGCAAAACGTTTATCGTTCAGCCAGCTGTTTGAGTCTGTTAAACGCTTTGCTTTTTTACTACGCACAATAAACACTTCGTTAGGGTGCTTAGCACTGTTACCACGAAGTGCCAATGTTTTATCTGAGTCAGAAACACTTAACTGCGTTGCAATAAATTGGCCTTCATCAACTAACTTTTTGTATTTATTAGAGCCTGCTTTGATACTGGCAACAAAGCTTTGCGTACCTACATTGGCAATAAAGTTAAGCGTGTTACGCTTATGCGACCATTCAAAATCAACGACGTGGCCCATAAAGTTAGGTAGCCACTCAGTGATTTTTGCGGTTTCAGTGTCAGCAATAAATAAGCGGCCAGTTGCTGGGTCATGCTTATCTTCTGCGCCTAAAATAGCGACGTATTTACCATCATGCGACAGCTCGGCATCGCCCAATTTACCCTGTGTTTTAAACGATAAAGTTACTTTTTCGTTAGCAATATCATAAAGGTGCCACATTGATTTAGTATAGCGATCGTCAATAAGTGCTGTAGGTTGAGTTTTAACGAGTAGCTTTTCACTGTCGGCTGACCAGTTAACATCGCTTACATAGCTATCAATGTTTATGGCTGTTGGCGATAATGGTTTATCTTCTTTGGCCAAATCAACAACAAAGAGTTGTTTGTTTTTTAAACCTAGTTCGTATACTTCTGCTTTAAAACCAAGTTTTTTTAATTCTTTATCTGATTTGTCGGCAGCGGGCATCGCTAATAACGCAAGCTGTTTGTTGTCAGGGCTTAGTTGATAACTTGAAATAGAAGTCCCTTTTAATGACATAACTGCTTGTGCTTGTCCGCCATCAACAGGAATTTGGTAAAGCGAAGTAAATTTATCGTCTTTAAGCTTTGCCAAAAAGTAAATTGTTTTGCTGTCGTTTGACCATTGTAGGCTTTTAATATTAACCGAGCCGGTAATAAATGGGCGTTCAACACCTTCATCGTCTACAACGTAAAGTTCGCTGTAATTGCTGCCATTTTCGTCAACGTAAAGTTTGCGTGGTAACGAGCGTGTAAATGCAACGCTTTCACCATCTGGGCTAATACTTGTTTGTATTACCGATTTTACTTTTGGAATGTCTTCAACTGTGATTGCTGATTGCGCAAATGCAAGGCTGCTTGAAAGCCCGATTGCTAGCGCTAAGCTTGTCTTAAGCATTGTTATATCCTTTATTTTTAAAATCCAGATTAGTATAACAAGCTAAGGTTAATAAACTAAAAAATGCGATTAATGCTCAAAAGAGGGCGTTAAATGAAGGTGATAAAATAAATAATGAATAGCGCGGAATGTACCGCGCTGCTTTTTATAAACTTTTTTTAGGCGGTAAGGCAACGTTTGCAAATATAAGCCCGGCTACAAGCGACATAAATATTAAAAATGTTTGCTGGCCTATATGCTCTGCATATATAAAGTCTTGGCCTTCAATGAGTGAATTTAAGCCAATGTAGGTTTTGCTACCTGGGACTAATACAATCAAGCCCTGCATTGCCACAATTGAAGCCGGCGCATTAGCAACACGGTTAAATAAATTACTAAAAATACCCACCGATAACGCGCCAACAAAGGTACCCAATGTGTAATCTAAATACATTGCTGACCCAATACTTGTGCCATAGGCTATAAAGCCTGATGCAATAGACCAACCCGCATGTTTTAGTTTGGTTCTAAATATAACTATTAGGCTGCTACACAGTAAAAATATAGCAAGCCAAGGTGTCCAGCTGGGTAAAGGCTCCGGTTGAACAAAGTCTGCTTGGCCAAAAAGTGCAAAGCCAATGCCTATACCTATAAAGCCACCAAAATAGAGTTTAAACAGCAACATAAATGAGTCCATTACTCTTGCTGTACCCGATACCAAGTGGCGAGCTGCAAGCTCTGCCAATCCAAGTGCAAGCGCAAGGCCCGGTATAAATACAATAATGGCAGAAAGCACCACCAAGCGTATGTTTACTTCGGGTGTTATATAAACGCTTACAGCACAAGCCATAATTGCTGAAACAATAGCAACAAGTGGTTCAAGCATATGCGCTACACGTTTAGAGCGCATAGACCACAATACAAATATATACACCACAAGGGTGAGTAACGCAGACCAAGTTACATCGGTCCAACTGGTGCCCATAAGCATTGCAAATGCGCCGCCCGAGGTTGCAAATGCAATACCTGTCGTTAATTTATTGTAAGGGTTAGGGGCATCAAAAATTATATCTAGCTGTTGGTCTACTTCTTGAAGAGACAATTCTTCGTTAAGCATTTTATTTACAAGGTCGTCGGTATCGGCAAGTGATCCTAAATCATGATCGCCTGGGTCAACTCGTGCCACATGCGTATACTCATCTTCATGGCCGTCGGTCCAAATGACAAAGGTGACCGAGGTGGGCGACATAACAAACGACGATTTGAGGTCTAAGTATGTGGCGACTTCCATTAAGTGTGCTTCTAGGCGGTAGGCAGGCGTACCGTATTTATGAAGCATTTTACCCAACTTAACGATAAATTTGCGTTTTTCTGTAAAGGTTGCAGTTTTCAAATCTTATTTAGGCCAGTGTGTAAATAAATTAGCTAAAAGTATAGGCTAAAACGCCCATATGTAATGGGCGCGATTTTAAAGACTAATTGGTGCGTGTCTAGTCATTTTTAATCTAATTTTTTATTTTTCTCCGCTATCCATTGCGCCATGTATTGTGTGCTTCGCATTGTGTGATGTTTGAGCATTTGTCCGGTAAAGTTTTTTTCACGATGCGTGCTTAAATCGCTGCTTATTGCATCTATTTTATTAATGAGCGCCGCGCTTAATTTTACTTTGTCGAATACGGTGTTAAGTAGCGTATTGCCAGCTTGCTGGGCATGATTAAAATCGGTTTCATTGGTATAAAGCTCAACAGCTGCATTTGCAAAGTCTTCGGTATTATTAGCCACTTTACCAGACCAAGGTAAATCGTTGTGCATGCCCTCTACACCAATACTGGTGGTAACGCTGGGTGTTTGCATTATCATGGCTTCAAGTAATTTACCTTTAATCCCTGCGCCAAACCTAAGAGGGGCTAAACATACGCGCGCACTTTGCATTACATCATAGGCGTTATCGGCCCAGCCTTTTATTAAAAAACCCGTTTTAGGGTTATTAAGTGCTGTGGCTTTAGGTGGCGGGTAAGAGCCATAAATATGTAGTTCTGCTTTTGGTAATTGCTTGCGAATAAGCGGCCATATTTTTTGTAAGTAAAGTACTGCATCCCAGTTTGGCGCATGCCTAAAATTACCTATCGTCATAAAGTGCTGACGTTCATCAAAGCTTTTTGTGGTTTCGGGCAACGAGGTTAAATCGACCATAAACGGTAAATGGTGTAATAAGCTTGGTTCGACCTTAAATACGCTATTGAGTAATTCCATTTCGTAGCTTGAAATAATTAGGCTTAGGTCGCAACGCAAAATAGCCGCTATTTCGCGTTTAGCTATGTCTGAATGTAAATCGCTGGTTGTAAATTCACGCTCGCCTTTGTGCGCTTCATGGCGTGCGTTTCGCAGGCACTGTAAATCTTCGGTATCGAGAATCTTAATGGCATTGGGGCAATGCTTATCAACGCGCCAACCAAATTGTTCTTCCATCATAAATCGGTCAAACATTACAATATCTGGGTTATAGGCTTTAACGTATTCGTCAAAGCTTTCGCAATTAAGGGCAATGCTTTGACTTGTTATACCAAAGTCGTCAAGGTTTACCATGTGCTCTGTGCGTTGAGCGGGAGTAGCAAACTCCACTTGCCAGTTTTGTGCTGTAAATGCGTTTAATAATGACATCATGTGCGTACCCGCAGCGGATGAGTTGGGCTCTGGCCATACGTAGCCAATTACCAGCACTTTTTTCATTGGCTAGACTCTTTAATTTGTAAGTTAACATTTACCAGTGTTTTAACCGGTGGGGCTGTATTTTGTAATAGTTCTTGTAGTACTAAAAGGCAACGTTTTGCGATTTCATGCGTGCTGATTGCAACACTCGTTAATGTATCGTCAAGTAAGGCGCTATTTTTAACTTGCTGACAGCTTACTACTTTAATGCGTTGATTAGCTGCTAAGTTTAATGTGTTAATGCTTGCTAGCACGCCGTGGGCGATAATGTCATTCGCACACACAATGGCGTTAATAGCAGGGGTGCTTTTATAAGCCTGTGCAAAAGCATTTTTGGCACTAAGAGCGGAATTTTCACTGCATTCGATTGCGTTTAGTGGCGATATACTGTGTTGTGCACATGCGGTATTAAAGCCGTGTTGAAGTGTTAAGCAGCTGCTTAATTGTAAATTGCTGCCTATAAACGCAATGTTTGTAACCCCTTGAGAAAGTAAATGCATGCTAACTATATGGCTTGCTTTTTTGTAGTCGGGTAACACACAAGGTGCATTACTAAATGCAAGCTCTTGCATTAACGTAACAACGCTATGCTGAGAACTTAATGTGTCTAACCATTGGGTGCATGTATTAGTCACAGGGCAAATTATAAATCCGGCGGCGTTGTATTCTTTTAGTTTATTAATTGCCTGTGTTTGCTGCTCAACGTTATTGTTACTGCTAACAATAACGGCCTGAAAACCTTCATTGTTTAATATTAGCTCAAGCTCGGTGGCCAACTGTGCCATAACAGGGTCAGTTAAATCATTTATAACCACAGCGATTAAATTAGAGCGCTTTGAGCGCATAGCTGCGGCATCGCGGTTATAAACGTAGCCTAATTCATCAATTGCTTTTAATACTTTTTGTTTGCTTTTATTACTGACTTTTTTACTTTGAGTCAGCACCAAAGACACCGTTGACTTAGACACACCTGCAAGGTCGGCAACATCAAAAATTGTGACAGATTTAGCTTTGTTATGCATAGTTGTGTTTGTCGTAGTGATAGATTAAAAACGCGTTAGTGTAGCTTAAACAGGGCTGTGAAGTCATCTTTTGCCATGTGTTGAGCCACCTTAATGCTTTATGAACAAAGCAAAACGTGTTTATATACACTTAATTGTGTAAAAAATAACAAAAGGATAAAAACATGAACGCTTTTAGGCTGTTAGTTGCCTTTATTTGTTGTGTTGTATTACTACCATTTAGTCATGCAGAGCAGGGCTACCAAACTCCTTCGCCTGATTTAGCGGCAGTGGTAGATGCTAAATTGGCGCCCACAAGTTACTTATCAAGTGATGGTCAGTGGCTTGCGCTATTTGAACGCAGGCGTGTTGTATCGCTTGATGAGCTTGCAATTGAAGAGTTAAAGCTTGCGGGGATTAAACTAAACCCGGCTAATTTTTCACGCACACGGGTGCGCGCAAATTTTAGTGCTGTAGAACTTAAACATGTGCAAAGTGGCACTGTTATTAATATTAATAACTTACCAAATGGTATTATTCGCTCGCCTAAGTGGTCTTCTAATAGCAAATACTTAGCGTTTATTGTTGAACAAACAAACGAAGCAAATTTATGGCTTTATAGTGTTGAAAGTAAACAAGCAAAAATGCTTTCAAGTGCTGCGTTAAATTCAGTTTTAACGGCATCGCCATACCAATGGTTACCAGACAGCACAGCCATTATTGCAAACCTAGCTGTAAATGTGGGTAAACCACGGCTAGAAAACAACAGTCAAAATGTTGTGCCAGTTATTCAGCAAAGCACTGGCGAAAAAGCCCCCGCACGCACGTATCAAAATTTATTAACGAGCCCATTTGATGAAGCTCAATTTAAGTTTTTTGGTCAAGGCCAGTTGGCTTACATTACCCTTGATGGAAAAGCTCAAGCTATTGGCAGTCCTGCACTTTTTAAATCGTTTTCGGTATCGCCCGACTCGACTAATATTTTGGTGGCGGGAATTAACGAGCCGTTTTCGTATCAAGTGCCTTACAGCCGCTTTGCGACAACGTGGCAAATATGGGGTATGCGCGGTTTTGCATTAGCCGAGCTTGCTAAGCAACCTTTGGCCGATAATATTCCACAAGGTTACGACAGTGTACGTACAGGAAGACGTAATTTTGAATGGCGAGCAGACCAGGGTGCTGAAGTTATTTGGGCAGAAGCGCAAGATGGCGGCGACATGAAAACTGACGTACCGCACCATGACTACATTTATAGCCTACGTGCACCGTTTAAACGCGAGCCAAAGTTATTTGCAAAAGTAGAACGTCGTTATGCGGGTATGGAGTGGGCTAATAACGACATTGCTATGCTGAGCGATTGGCGCTTTAGCGACCGTCAATTGCGTACGTATGTTATTCAGCCACGTAATGCCGATAGTAACCGTGTGCTGTTTTCAGAGCGCAGTTATAACGATGCTTATAAAGACCCAGGTAATGCTATTTACGAGCGTAACGATTTAGGCGCTAATGTAATTAAAGTGGTTGGTGGGCGTTATATTTACCTGCGTGGCAATGGCGCGTCAGAACAAGGTAACATCCCGTTTTTAGACAGGTACGATGTAAAAACAAATAGCAGCAAGCGTTTATGGCAATCACAAGCGCCTTATTACGAGCGTGTAAGGGCGCTGCTTGATGACGAAGGCGAGCGCTTTATTACAGTTCGTGAGTCTAAAACTGAGCAGCCTAACTTTTTTATTCGTGATTTAGATGACGATTCGTTAACCCAACTAACGCAATTTGAACACCCATACCCTGCTTTTAAAGGTGTAACAAAAGAACAAGTGCGTTATACGCGCGACGACGGTGTTGAGCTTTCTGGCACGTTATATTTACCACCAGGGTACGACAAAACACAAGGCACTTTGCCTGTACTTATGTGGGCTTACCCGCTTGAATACAAAGACAAAGCCGTAGCGTCGCAAGTTCGCGAGTCGCCTTACGGGTTTACGTATATAGGTTACTGGGGCCCAATGCCGTACCTTGCCAAAGGTATTGCCGTATTTGACGATCCTAAAATGCCGATTGTAGGTGTTGATGGTAGTGAGCCAAATGATCACTTCAGAAAACAGCTGGTTTCTAGCGCCAAAGCAGCAGTAGATGTACTGGTTGAAAAGGGGATTGCTGATAAAGACAAAATAGCCATAGCAGGGCATTCATACGGTGCATTTATGGTGGCTAACTTATTGGCGCATAGTGATTTATTTAAAACAGGTATTGCTCGCAGTGGTGCGTATAACCGTACGTTAACACCGTTTGGTTTTCAGGGAGAAGAACGTGATTTTTGGCAGGCGCAAAGTGTATACGCTAATATGTCTCCGTTTTTTCACGCCGAAAAAATCAATGAGCCAATGCTCATGATACACGGTAAAGAGGATCCTAATTCAGGCACTTTTCCAATGCAAAGTGAGCGCATGTATGCCGCGCTTAAAGGCTTAGGAAAAAATGCCCGTTTAGTTATGCTGCCTTACGAAGCTCATGGCTACCGTGCACGTAAAAGCTTATTACATGTATTGTGGGAGCAAGAGCAGTGGCTAGATAAGTATTTGTTAAATGATACACCACAGCCAGTAGAGGTCGTTAGCGAACCTGCTGTTAATACTCAGCAATAACAATACACATAGGTAAGCAACAGCGCGGCTAATTATAGCCGCGTTTTTGTTATGAATACGAGAGTAAATTAATGATTGATGTAGCAGCACTGGCAGTTTTTATTCCTACCTTCTTTTTTGTATCTATCACACCGGGTATGTGTATGACGCTTGCCATGACATTAGGTATGAGCATCGGTGTGCGCCGCACCCTGTGGATGATGATAGGTGAGTTATTGGGAGTTGCTAGTGTAGCTATTGCGGCGGTACTTGGGGTTGCAAGTGTCATGCTAAATTACCCTGATGCGTTCGCTATTTTAAAGTGGGTCGGTGGTGCCTACTTAATTTACATAGGTATAAATATGTGGCGCGCCAAAGGTAAAATGTCGGTTAATACACATAGCCCAAGTGATGTAAGTAGGCAGTCGCTTTTTACTCAAGGGTTTATTACCGCTGTTGCTAACCCAAAAGGGTGGGCGTTTATGATCTCATTACTCCCTCCGTTTATTAATGTTGACCAGGCTGTTGCGCCACAATTATTTATTTTACTTAGCGTAATTATGATAACCGAATTTGTAAGTATGTTAGCGTATGCAACAGGTGGTAAAAGCCTACGCTTGTTTTTAGCCCGAGGCGATAATATTAAATGGATGAACCGGATTGCAGGCAGTTTAATGATGCTTGTAGGTGTTTGGTTAGCCTTAGATTAATAATAAAGAGCCCGTGGCTCTTTATTATTTTGCGTATAACGACTATTAATTTTTAATTAGAACCTGCGTGATTTAACTGTGCTTGTAAAAATGGCGCCGTTTTACTTTTTTGTGATTCAGCGACCATTTCAGGTTTTCCTTGTGCAACTATGACCCCGCCTTCGTCGCCAGCTCCTGGGCCAATATCAATAACCCAATCACTGTTACTGGCTACTTGCATATCGTGCTCAACCATAATGACGGTGTTGCCAGCATCAACTAAGCCATTTAACTGCGCCATTAGCATGGCTACATCTTTTGGGTGTAGGCCTGTGGTTGGCTCATCTAAAATATAAAGCGTATTGCCACGCTGTGTACGTTGTAGTTCAGTGGCAAGTTTAATACGTTGTGCCTCGCCGCCCGAAAGTTCAGTAGCAGGTTGCCCTAAACGTAAATAGCCAAGGCCCACTTGTAAAAGCGCATTGAGCGCGCGCAAAATAGCGGGTTCATCGGTAAAAAATGTATGCGCTGACTCAACGGTTAAATTAAGCACATCGGCAATGGTTTTCTCTTTATAGGTAATGTCGAGTGTTTTTTGGTTATAGCGTTTGCCATTGCACACAGGGCAAGGCGAATACACGCTGGGTAAAAATAACAGCTCTACGCTTACAAAGCCTACGCCTTCGCAGTTTTCGCAGCGGCCTTTTTTAACATTAAACGAAAAGCGACCGGCATCGTACTTTCGCGCTTTTGCCTCTTTGGTATTGGCAAACAGTTTACGTACTTGATCGAATAAGCCAGTGTAAGTGGCAAGGTTTGAGCGAGGTGTGCGGCCAATGGCTTTTTGATCAACCGTAATTAGGCGCTTTATGTGTTCAATGCCCAGAGTTATTTGCCCGCCGGTTGCTACGTTGAGCTCTTGCTCGAGTAACTCTGCTTCGTCGGTTGGTATTTGTGGCTGCGATTTTTGCCCCAGTGCATCATAAACCAGGTCAACAAGCGCTTGGCTAACTAAGCTTGATTTACCTGAGCCAGATACCCCTGTAACACTTGTAATAACCCCAAGCGGAAATTCTACATTAAGCTTTTGTAAGTTATTACGTTCAACATTTTTAAGCGCTAGCCACGCTTTAGGTTGGCGTTGCTTGTTTTGTATGGGAGCCTGCTGGGGTTGGTTATTTTTAAATAAATATTGACTAGTGTGTGAGCTACTAATTTGCTTTAAGCCTTCAACAGGGCCGCTATAAACAATATTACCGCCACGGGAGCCTGCATTTGGTCCAACATCGACTACCCAATTGGCATGTCGAATAACACTTACGTCGTGCTCAACCACAAATACTGAGTTACCAGCGGCTATTAGTTCATCTAATGCGCTTAAAAGTGCTTGTGTATCGGCAGGGTGTAAACCTGCCGAAGGTTCATCTAACACATACACAACACCAAATAATTTTGAGCGAAGTTGCGTTGCTAGCCGCAAACGTTGTAACTCCCCTGGTGATAACGATGGGGTGGTGCGCTCAAGCGATAAATACCCTAAGCCAAGTTTAGTCAGTGACTCTATACATTTAATAATATCGCTTGTAATACGCTTAGCGACGATGGCTTTTTCTGGGTTTGTAGCGTTACTTTTAGCAGGTGGATTAGCGGTAATGCTTAATTTATCTGCAAGTTCGTTCAATGTTAACTGCGAAATTTCGCCTATATCAAGGCCTGCGACTTTAACCGATAACGACTCTTTTTTAAGCTTTTTACCTTTACAGCTTGGGCATGGGGATATTTGCATAAACTGCGACACTCGTTTTTTAATACGAGGGCTTTGTGTTGTAGCAAAAGATTTAAGAACAAAGCGCTTAGCACTGGTAAAAGTACCTTTATAGCGAGGTTTTTCGCCATTTTTAATGGCGTTTTTAACCTCTAAAATAGTGTAGTCTGGGTAAACAGGCACAGTGGGGGTATCGTCTGAAAATAAAATCCAATCGCGTGCTTTTTGCGGCAACTCATACCATGGTATGTCGATGTCGTAACCAAGTGATACCAGTATGCGACTTAAGTTTTTACCTTGCCATGCTGGTGGCCAAGCTTCTATTGCGCCTTCGCGTATCGTTTTTGTATTGTCGGGCACAAGTAGTTGTTCGGTTACCTCAAAAGTGCGGCCAATGCCCGAACATTGTGGGCATGCACCTTCGGGGGTATTTGGCGAAAACGCATCGGCATACAAAATGCTCTGCCCTTTAGAGTATTCGCCAGCGCGTGAGTAAAGCATTCGCAGCGCGTTAGAAATAGTAGTTACGCTGCCAACCGATGAACGAACAGAAGGCGCACCGCGCTGTTGCTGCATTGCTACTGCTGGTGGCAGTCCTTCAATTGAGTCTACGTCGGGTTCGTCAACCTGATCGATTAACCTGCGTGCATAAGGCGACACCGAATCAAGGTAACGATGCTGCGATTCAGCAAATAATGTTCCAAAGGCGAGCGATGATTTACCCGAGCCCGATATACCAGTAAACACCACAAGCGAATTACGGGGCAGGTTTACATCCACATTTTTTAAGTTATGAACACGTGCGCCTCTTACTTGAATGCTGTGCTCAGTGTTTAATAAAGCCAATTGCGAATGTTCAATCGCGCCTGAACTGTTAAATGTGGTTGCCATGTAATTGTCTCCGTTTAATCGCCATGTTTATTAGGTAAAATTAAAGCTAAGGTTACACAAGCAACGCTGAATAAGCGCTTAGTGAGCATTATTGAATTTGTTGTGTATGTTTACATAATAGGTAAATGCTGAGAGTATGCTTAACTATGTAGACTATACAAACGTCATTAAGTACGCTTGAAGGAGGTTATTGATATGATTAAAGCATGGATTTTAATGTTGGTTATACTGTCGTCTTCGGTATTGGCAAATACTGAGAACGTAATAAACGTAGACAGAGCCGTACCTAATAGCTTGCATTTAGCATTTCCAAACGATGCTAACATCACGCCTAAAAAAGGCGACTTCAATGTTTTAAATTACATATTAATGAGTAATAACGAGGGGGAACGCTGGGCAGTAATAACACTCACTAATTTATCGACGGGTAATCGTGAACTTAACGAAGACCACTTACTGGCTTTGTTCGCTGATGGAACGCGACTACCCCCTCAACCTTTTAAATTAAGTTTTAAGGGTAACGAAACGCAGTCGGTAACTGTCTCGTTTGCTAAATATAAATTTCCTATTTTAAGTGTTTACTCAAATAATGATCAGTAGCTAACTTTAAAATAAGCCTAAATATGCAGTAATTGTTTTAGCTTATCGGCACCGGCTCTGCTGGTGCTTAGCTCCGATTTTACATCGTCGTTTACAATCACCATCAATTTGCCGTTAAACCAGCGCTGTATTTCTTTTATATGGTCAATATTAACCAAATAGCTGCGATGAATACGCACAAAGTTGTGCGTGGCTAGGGCGTGTTCAAGCTGATCGAGCGTGTCGCTCAAATGATTAAACGTTTCTCCATTCCACGCTAAGCTATTTCCTTGCTCTGATTTAATAAATTTAATGTCGCTTGGGGAAAGCAAAAATATGCGCTCGCCACTTTTACTAACTAGCTTGTTTAATGAACTTTCGGTGAGTGTAAAAGCGGGTTCACCTGCGCAGCTAGTTACATGAGTGTGCGCTCGTTGTTGATCTAATTGCTGCTGTGCTTTGGCTAACGCTTTTTTTAATCGTGCAATTGGAAAAGGTTTGAGTAAATAGTCAGTTGAGGCGTGCTCAAATGCTTCAATCGCAAATTGGTCGTACGCGGTGGTGTAAATAATAATGGGTTGGTAGTTAAGTAAATCAATAAGTTCAAGGCCATTAATTTCAGGCATTTGAATATCAAGCAATACCACATCAGGAGTCAGCTCATTAATTAATGCAATGGCCTCTTTGCCATTTGTGGCTATGCCTACCACGTCAACATGCTCCATTAAGCTTAATTGATGGCTTAACTTTTCGCGAGCAGGAAGCTCGTCATCGGCAAACAGTATGCGCATTTTAGTCGTTTTATTTGGCAGGTTTATATTGTTCATAACGCTAGTTCCAGCGTAACAACAGCACCATTATCATTTCTTAGCAATACTTTACTTTGTCCAAGTTGATTAACGCGTAGCATAATGTTTTTCATCCCTATACCTTTTCCGTAGCCACATTTTAATACATCGTCAGTAAAGCCTTTTCCGTTGTCGCTTATCACAATTTTTACCCCGTTAGACATTTCACTCAGGGTAATATTAAGTGTAAGTGAGGTTTGTTTAGCATTGTGCTTAATTGCATTTTCAATAATAGGTTGAATAGGTAGAGGTGGTAGCGTTTTGTTTTTAAGGGTATTAGGAATGTGGTAATTAACCTTAAGCTTATCGCCAAAGCGTGCTTTTTCAATATTTAGGTACTTTTCTATTATGGTAAGCTCTTGCTGTAAAGGTATTTGCTGTTGCTCTGCGGTATCAAGCGAGTATCTTAAAATATCAGCCAGTTCATGCAGTACTTCATCGGCTAAATCGGGTTTTGTGTGTATGTAAGCGGAAATTGTATTTAAGCTATTAAACATAAAATGAGGGTTTAGCTGGTATCGCAATGTAGCAAGCTGGGCTTGTTTAAGCGCATGCTTTTCGGCTGTTACGCGTTTTTTGCTTTCAATAAAAATACTGGTAAGGTAAATACACGAGCCCCAAAGTAAGCCGTTAAATACAACAAATATCCCCATTGATTTATGCCCATCAAAAAGCAGTGTCAGTAATACATCGGTAAGCACATTACCGAGGGCCATAAATACAACGGCAATTAACCATTCAAGTGCTGTTTTATTAATGTGCTTATTGCGCAGATAAAAAATAACCGCTGCCGCACTCCATACCGGAACCCAATAAAAAGTAATAAACCACACGGTTGCGGCGAGTGCACTGCCGCCTGTTAAGGGCGCAGAGTTAGCAATTATCAGCCCAAGGGCGTAAGCAATATCAACAATAAGTAGAATAAAAAAGCTGTATTTGTAAAAAGGATGTTTGAGCATAATAGGTGCTTCTTTTTGTAAGTGATTAAACCATAACAAAAAACAGTCAAAACCCAAAGAGTTTGTGTTTTGACTGTCACTTATTTAGAAGTAAGTTAGCTCTTTGATTTGTAATGTATTTTTTAACGGCTCGTTGCTTGCGCCTGGCATTTTACGCCACATTAAGTTAACCCCTGTTAATTCTGTTGCCGACCACGTAACGGGGCTACCAAACCCAAACTGTTTAAATGTAGTGAAAGGTATATCAAGCGTGGTCCACTCATCGCGTGGTTTTAAAAGTACACTAAAGTGATCCCAATCTTTTACATCACTATGATAAACAGACATAGCAAAAGGTGTAGTTGAGCCTTTATAGGTTAAGCGAATACCTTTAAATGTTGAGGCATCAGCCGGTGACGAAAACTTAATTTCAGCGCCCGCCCATGCACCAAAGCTGGTAGGCTTTGTAATGGTTGTATCAATAGTTAAGCTATTTTTATGCGTGGTAAGCGTTGCAACAGACTGCCCACCCATTACCGAATCGCTCATAGCTTGCCATGGTGTATCACCGGTAAAATCATCAATAGTATGCTGTGCTTGGCTGCTTTTAACTTCTTCATTGCAGGTAGGGCCTTGTGGTGTAATGGCCTTGTTTTGAGCAATAAGCGCTGGGCGGTCTACTTTTAAACCTGTTTTATACACCTGTGAGATAGTGTGAATATGATTTATATCACTAAGTGGGTTTTGTTTAAGCAGTACAAAACTTGCCTCAAAACCTTTAGTAAGTTTGCCAATGCTCTCGGCTTTATTAATCGCTTTTGCGCCGTTAACCGTTGCTGCGTTAATTATTTCACCATTAGTTAGGCCTGCTTTTTTAAGCGCATCTAATTCGTTGTGTAACCCTGTACCGTGCAGCGTGTAAGGGTTTCCGGCATCAGAGCCTGTGCCAATAGTAATATTAGCTTTATGTAGCTTTTGTATATTTGCATAAGCTGTTTTACGCTCATCCCACGCGTGCTCTTTCCACTTTGAAGGTGCAGGCACCTTTTCAAACAAACACCCTTGAAGCTTTTCAGGAATGGTTTTTAGTAACTCGCTTTGTGAGCTAATAGTATGGTTATGCTTTTCATCGCTATGATTGTGGTACACCGCGAGGGTAGGAATGTAAGTTACGTTATGATCTTTCATTAGCGTAATAAATTCATCGTCAATCGCTTCGCTATTAATACCGTGCGCTAAAGCCGTTGCACCGGCTTTGATTGCACGTTTACCATCATTTAGTGTAGAAACATGCACAAAATACGGTAAATTAGCGGCTTTAGAGCGCTTACCTAGCTCAGCCAGTTGGCTATCAGTTAACGATTTACCTACACCGCCAAAGGTTTCAATAACCGCTTTAGTTACATGTGGATTAGTGCTTATATGTTTTTGCCACAGCGCTGCTATGTCTTCATCTTTTGCAATTTCGTATGCTTGGCCACCAAACTGCGTGCCATGCCCGCCAGGGTTGGTAAACAAAGTACCCGCATAAAAAAGGTTAGGGGTTAGTTGGGCTGCTTTTAATTGCGCAGCTTCGTTTAGGGTTTGCTCAAACGAAAACAAATCAACAATGTTAGTTACGCCTAAATACAAATTAGAATTAAAGTGCGATTTAACCGGCAAATACTGAAATTCAGTAAAGTTACTGCCCGATGAGCCTAAATGTACATGTAAATCAATTAAACCGGGTATTGCATACTGGTTGTTGGCGTTAATTGTTTTATCTGCGTTTTGTAGTGGGTCAGTCGCTTTAGTAATGCTTACAATTTTGCCCTCATCAATATATAGCGAACTTGGTGCAGAAAAGCTTTGCGAACTACTTTGGTATAAACGAATGTTATCGACTCGCAGGTCAATGGCGTGAGCACTAAAGTGGCTTGCTAAACTCAGTGCTATAACTGTTTTTGTAATAATGTTCATGACTGTATTCCTTATCAAAAATTAGGTGTTTGGCGTTTTGTTGATAAGAAATTTAGCGAGTTTTATAACCTGCTTCATTAATGTTTATCTGAATCGACAGTATTTGCAGTTGAACCGACATAAAAGTAAATAAGCGTTGTGGTGGGGCACCCAAGCTAACTAAATTAAGTGTTTTGAATGAGCTATAGGTTACATAGATGTGTGTGCTTAGTTTAAAGCAAAGCTTTAAACTTTGATCATGTTTGAATGGTTATTAAGGGCAGTAATGAGCGAGAAATAGTTAGTCAAAAGTCTTAATGTCTGAAGTCAAGATTTGACCCTCGACTTTCTAGACCCTCGACTTTCTAAAGGCGGTTATGAGCTGTGAGAACCGGTCATTGAGATTGGCTAAATATCGTCGTTAATTGATTCGTTAAACTGCTCTTTGCGCATATATTCATGAAAATGAGCGCTACGCGCATATTGATTCGCTTAACGTAACCTAAAAAATTTAGAATACTTAGAGATAGTAATACCTTAGGTTATTTGTTAAAACTATATAAAGTAGATAATTGAGCGTGGCGTCAGTAGAAATATGCGCGATGAGCGCACTATTAAATTGTTAAGTGCAAAAACTATGACACAACACACATCACCAGTTGGATGGTACGTAGGTTCATATATGTTGAGGTTTTTCGAGCTTGAGGACTCAGCAAAAGATGATCCAGAAAAGAGATTTCTTTCCTGGGAGAATACTGTGCTTGTACGAGCGGATTCAAAATCGGAAGCATATGAGAAGGTCGAGAAAATTGGTCGAGAGCATGACTATCCGTACAAAGGTGGCCCCGAAGATGTTGATGTGAAATGGGAGTTCATTGGTGTTACACAGGTTCTAGCGATTTACGAAGAAATTGGAGATGGGGCCGAAATTCTATGGTCGGAATCTACCCGTAAACTCAAGAATTTAAAATCAAATATCCTTAGTAAAAGACAATGTTTGGAGGGGTAACACTTAACAAATTGCTCCAGTTGACGTATCGGTCTACGCTCCTTTTTGTGCATTCGCGGTGCTCATTTTCGCACAAAAATCCACTACAGCCGCTGCGCAACTGAGCAAGGCGTTATATTTCAAGGAGCAATTGATGCTCAAATGCTTTTTTGGACTTCTAATTTCACTATCATTTGGCGCCCAAGCAGGGTGTAGTATTTCAGATGAAATGAGAGAAATGTATAACGCCAAGTACGCAGAGCAAATATCAATAGATGTAAAACTATCTGAGCATAACTACACAGTGTTGATTTCAGCCCCAAAAGCACTTAACTCTGAGCCGTTTCAAGGTTTCCACTTAGTCGCTGACAGTTTTAACGAACCAACGTTTGCGGCAGCCCTAGAAAGTTTTGAAGAAGGAAGTGAATTTAAAACTTGGTTTGACATCGACGCAGGCTTAGTTCGAAAACACTTGATAGTCGTTACATTCGGTGAGGATTGTGGCTTTGATGTCACCAAGGAAGTCTTTTACCAATGAAATATAACAAACAAATTATGGCACACGTGTTTGCGTCCCATATTTGGAAGTTATGACAGAAAGGATTCCTCCAAATGGTTCAAAATTTAGTTTTAATCTTTCTTTTATTCTTTGCCAGCTATTCACTGGCTTTGGACCGTGAGGATATAAAGCAAGATAAATCTGTTAGTCTCGCAACGATTGCAGACAGCATCGCCATGCAATACCAGCAGATGGGCTGGTTTTCCGGCGCATTACTGATAACTAAAGATAATGAGGTGGAGTTTGCGTCATCTTATGGCTTTCAGAATGTCGAAGAAAAAATAAAGAACAGCATTCAAAGTCGCTTTAATCTTGGCTCAATCATGAAAGACTTTACCAAGGTCTTGATCTTGCAACAGGTTGAGGCTGGCAAATTAAAGTTAAGTGATAAACTAGTTACCTTCGAGTTGGGGTTCAAACAACCTGATGCTGATAAAATCACGATTGAGCACCTACTCAATCATAGTGCAGGCTTTGCTGATATCTTTGTGGCTGAATATCGTCAGAATCAACTTGCATTTGATACTCTAAACAAGAAAATAAAGATATTGATAAATAACCCCCTTTTATATACACCTGGAACTGATCGAAAATATTCAAATTATGGGTATGTGGTATTAGGAGTGATTCTTGAGAAAGTAACTGGAAAGCCTTTCGAAGAACTACTCAAAAACAATATCTTCAATCGGGTTGAGATGTCTTCAACGACCTTCAGGCCGGTTAATTCTCATGAATATCAGTCAGTCCGATATACATTCCAGTACAATGGTAATTTGAGGAAGGTCGGTATTAATGAACACCCTAGTCCCGATGGCGGCATTGAATCGACTGTTGTGGATGTGCAACGATTTTATCGAGCGTTATTCTATAGCAATAAGTTATTAAAAAACTCAGACGCGATTAATCGCCACCTATTTGCAATGGACGGCTCCCATTGGGGCGCATATGGAGGTGGTCAGGGTGTCAGTGCAGCCGTGGAAGTAGATTTGGGCACTAGCTATGAAATAGTTGTTCTGGCAAACACTGATCACTTAGTTGCCGAACGCATTTCTGGTCGAATACACTCTTACATCAAAAATGGTGAGTATCAACCAATTAGACAATTGGAAAAAAACTTTGCCTTTAAGTACTATCAATCAAAAGGAAAACAACAATTCTATAAACACTTCAAACAGGTTTATAAAGACAATGGTTACAGTCGATTCATCGGCAGAACAATTAATGAAGTAGGAATGGAACTACTTAGTACAAAATCATGGACCGAAGCATTTGATATGTTCGAATATTTAGTTTCATTGTTTCCCAATGCACCGCAGGCCTACGACAGTTTGGCATTCGCCTATTTATCGAAAGGAGATAGCGAGGCTGCGAAAAGTACTTTTAGCAAATCTTTAACTATTGATGGTAGTTTTAAAAGTGATTACGTGAGTGATAATTACGGTCATAACAATATGCTCAAGTAAGGACAGGCTATCGCCAGCCGCTTAGTTTTGCGTTGAGGCTGTAGAATTACTCTTTTTAGAAACATATCCTACTATACAAAACTGATTGTTTTTTAACCTTGAAACCACAGGGTTGCTGTGATCTAATAGATATTATTCACTCACGGTAAATTGTTATGGCCAACTACAAGCCTGACTTATCCTGTCAAAATAAATTCATCCCCATCAATTTCGCTGAGCAAATTTTACCAGGTACCTTTGAGTATGCGCTTTGTTATATTGTCGAAAATAAACTCGACTTGTCGGGCTTTGACGCGTGGTATAACAACGATAAAACGGGTGCTGCGGCGTATCCGCCCACGGTCATGTTAAAGATTATTTTACTCGGTTATGCGCATGGGTTAATAAGTAGCCGCCGAATAGCCAAGGCCTGTGAGAACAATATTCTGTTCATGAGTGTGTCAGGGGATATTCAGCCGCATTACACATCAATAGCGGGTTTCGTAGCCAAAATGCACGAACAGATTGAGCCACTATTTACGCAAGTATTGATGATATGTGATGAAGAAGGCTTGATAGGCCGTAACCTATTTGCCATTGATGGGTGTAAATTAAAGTCCAATGCGAGTAAAGAGTGGAGCGGCACATTTGATGAACTAGGCCGTAAAAAAGCAAAACTAGAGCGCGCAAGCAAACGTATTATTGAACGCCATCAAGCCCAAGATGGCCTAAGTGTAGTGGTCAACTAATTTTGGCCACAGTTTTAGAATCTTGATATCTAACCTCAGATTCATTCGGCGCTAAACCAGCATTATAATGATGTGGTCTAACATTATTGTAATATCCGTTGATATAATCACTCACACTATATTTAGCATCTTTAAAGTTTTCGTATCCAACCTTTGGCATCCACTCCGTTTTAAAGCTTCTAAAAAATCGCTCCATTGGCGCATTATCCCAACAATTTCCGCGCCTGCTCATACTTTGTGTAATTTTATAGCGCCATAAACGTTGACGATATTTTAAACTTGTATAATGACTACCTTGGTCTGAATGAAACATCAGTCCTGTCGGTTTTCCTCTACTTTCATACGCGAGTTCAAGTGCTTTTAGCGTTAAATTAGTATCTGGCGACAACGACATGGCCCAACCAACGACTTTACGTGCAAATAAATCAATAACAACGGCTAAATAAGCCCAGCGATTACCTACCCAAATATACGTCACATCACCGCACCACACGGTATCTGGCTCAACAACATCAAACTGCCTATCTAGCAAATTTGGGATTTCAAGATGCTCATTACTACCCCTTTTATATTGATGTTGTGGTACTTGGCAGCTCTCTAGTTTTAGTTTAATCATGAGCTTAGCGGCGCGATAACGGCTTAATTCAAAACCGTTATTCGTTGCAATTGCTGCGATTGTCCGTGCCCCAGCTGAGCCACCGCTCATTGCATGTATTGCTTTAACTTCAGCCTCTAGCCTTACTTGCTCTGGCGTCGGCGTTGTATCCCGTATGACCCAGTACTTATAGCTGCTGCGATGCACATTGAATACACTACATAGCACACTAATTGGATAACGCTCTCGTTGATTTAACTTCTCGATTAACGAGAATTGTTCA
>OJBS01000025.1_pt1 | contig 132679 bp, 99 predicted proteins | sample 1590941 | NCBI WGS metagenome assembly OJBS01 (sample SAMN05416785, study PRJEB24817) | seawater metagenome | isolation source: Sea water | place: Canada:Atlantic | collected 2013-11 | reverse complement strand
CCTTACCCCTGCCCCACCCCGCCCGAGCGGCCTCCGTTCGCGTGAGCGTCGCCATCTACAGTCCGGAACGCTCGTACTACTCGACGTAGACGCGCCAGACATGGACGCCGTGCTCGACCACGTCATGGAGGCGGTGAACGATGAAGTCTCCCTGGACGGTCCTCGTCTGGAAGAGGTTCGAGACGTCCTAGACCACTTCGCGGACCTCGGTCCGAGCGAGATCACGCACAGCACCGCCATCTGCGTCAAGCGACTCAAGACGCCCGGCCCCCCGGTTGAGGTGCTGATTCGCCTGACCAACCCGCTTCACATGGAGGACGACCAAGGCCATCCTGTCCGCTTCATGTGGGTGCTGCTGTCCGATCAGAAGATTCATCCGCACATGGACATTGCGGCCGAGTTCGCCCACCTACTGGCCGACGAAGACATCCTCGCCACCTTCCTCGCCGCCAACACAACGGAGGAGCTTGAGGCCGCCTACACCGCCGCCCGCGACGACGAAGTCGCCATGCGTGCGCACATCCCCGAAGCCCTGCGCCCAAGCGGACGCTTCTTCGGACTGTTCATAGATGACGTTCGCCGTCGACTACCTCACTACATCAGCGACTGGACTGATGGGTTGAACACCAAGTCCCTCGCCTCGACCGTGTTCTTGTTCTTCGCCTGCCTGGCGCCTTCCGTGGCTTTCGGGGGTCTGCTCGCACTGATGACCGACGGCAACATCGGCGTTGTCGAGACGTTGGTCGCAACGTCCATCACCGGCATCCTGTACGCCATCTTCTCGGGCCAACCCTTGTCCATCTTGGGCAGCACCGGTCCCATCACCGTGTTCATCGGCATCTTGTACGGACTGTCGCAAGCGCTAGGCGTCGACTACCTTCCGGCACTCGCTTGGGTCGGACTGTGGACATCGTTCTTCCTGTTCATCTTGGTCGCCATCGACGGTGCGGCGTGGATTCGCTTCTTTACGCGGTTTACCGACGACACCTTCGCCGCACTCATCTCGCTTATCTTCGTCTACGAAGCGCTCAATGACGTCATTGGCGCGTTCCGCGATGGTGTGACCCCACCGGCATCTGCCCTGTTCGGCATGGTGCTGGCTGTCGGCACGTTTGTTGTTGCCAGTCAGCTGTCGGCCATCCGTCGAAGCGCGTTCCTACGGCGCGGTCTACGCGAGTTCTTGGCTGACTTCGGCCCGACCATCGCGATTCTGACGCTGTCCGCCGCAGCCTTGCTTCTGCCAAGCGTCGCTGTGGAGTCCCTGGCGGCACCGGACACTTTCGGTACTACGTCCGGCCGCGCCTGGTTCGTCAATCCCTTCGACGCCCCCAAGTGGGTGTGGGGTGCAGCGGCAATTCCCGCAATGCTGGGCGCTATCCTGGTCTACCTGGACCAGAACATCACGGTCCGATTGGTCAACAGCCCCGGCAATCAACTCAAGAAAGGTTCGGGCTACCACCTGGACATGAGCATCGTTGCCCTGCTCATTGCCGGCTTCAGTCTTGTTGGCTTGCCCTGGACCGTTGCCGCCACCGTGCGCTCGCTCAATCATGTTCGTAGCCTGGCCACAACGGACGAGCGCGACAACATCACGTCTGTGATTGAGACCCGCACCACCGGCTTTTCGATTCACGTACTGATGGGCGCCTCCCTGCTGCTCTTGCCCACGCTCAAGCTGATTCCCATGCCGGTATTGTTCGGCTTGTTCCTGTTCATGGGCATTGCCTCCATGCGCGGAAACCAGTTCTTCGAGCGGGTGCGGCTGTTCCTCATCGATCCCGAACAGTACCCAACGACCCACTATCTACGCGCCATTCCGCCGAGAGTGATTGCGACCTTCACCATCATCCAGGCCACCGGCCTCGCCGTGTTGTGGGCGGTCAAGGCAAGTCCATTCGCAGTCCTCTTCCCGCTCTTCATCGCTCTGCTGGTGCCGATCCGCCTCGCAATGACCAAGCTGTACAAGCCTGAGCATCTGGCCTTGCTAGATGCAGAAGAGCTGCCTAATGAAGAGGCCTTCAGGGAGACGGACTGACTATGCTCGCCACGGGCACGTCGATTCAAGACCGCTACGTCGTCGAACGCATGCTTGCGCGTGGCGGAATGGCTACGGTGTACATTGTTCGGCACACCACGCTGGACACCCAATATGCCCTGAAGGTCCTGGACATTCAGACAGCGGAGATCCGTGCACGCCTCCTGCAAGAGGGCCGAATCCAGGCGTCTCTGAAGCACCCGAACATTGTGGCGGTGACCGACTCCATCGAGATCGAAAACCACCCCGCACTGGTCATGGAGTACGTAGACGGCCCCACACTGGCCGAGGCCATGGCAGAGGGAGTCAGCCGCGAACAAGGTGAGTTGTGGTTCCGCCAGATTGTCAGCGCTGTGTCCTACGCGCACGCACGCGGGCTGGTTCACCGAGATCTGAAGCCAGAGAACGTGCTGATGGCACCGATGATAGGCGGCTATCTACCGAAGGTCGCAGACTTTGGAATTGCCAAGGTGGTCCAAGACTACTTGGTGAACCGGGATGGTACCGACGGCCCCCGTACAAAGACGGGCATCGGCATGGGCACGCCCGCCTACATGCCCCCCGAACAGGTTCAGAGCGCCGGAGACGTCGACCACCGCGCCGATGTCTTTGCCCTGGGCTGCATTCTGTACGAGTTGATGTGCGGCGAACGAGCCTTTCCAGGCGACAACCTCCTGTCTATCCTCAACGCAATTGCAGACGGCGACTACACACCGCCCTGGCAACATCGCGACGACCTCGACAAGCGCATTGTTGCCGCTATCGACGGCGCTCTGGAGCCAAACACAGACCTGCGCATTCAGAGCTGTGACGTTCTTCTAGAGGTGCTCAGCGGCAAGCTACAGCGGGAGACCAAGACTCCTGCACCCGTTGGCGTGCGCACCTCCTCACGCCGTCCGCTCACAACCTCGTCCATCCCCTTTGAAGACGACGAGTCGGACTCGCGTGGTTCAATGGGCCTCATCATTGCAGGGATTGTCGCCCTCTTGGTCGGCATCGGGTTGGTCGTCGGACTTGTGCTGGTCGGCGGACTCACAGGGGCGGCCTTCTGGATGCAGCCGGAGAGTGGGGACCCGAAAGCGGGCATGGCGGGAACGGAGCCGCAAGGCGTCACCATCTTTGGCAGCGAGAGCGGCGAACCCACCGTGATTCACGGCCCCATCACCATTCCCGGGCCCACGTCGGTCGCTCCAGAGCCAGTGACGCCAACGCCCGTCACACCCACGCCTGCGCCCGTCACACCCACTCCAACGCCCATCGTTGAGCGCGGTCCAAGCCCCACTCCACAGCCCAGCGGTCTCGCACCCAAGAACGACCAGCCGGTTCCCGTCGCTCTGCCCGCTCCGGTGCCCGTCCCCAACACGGCAGACAAGACAATTGACGGGCCCTTCGAGGTCAGCGTCAGCGGCTGGCGCGAGGCATCGGTCGTATCCACTGCCCCCAACCTGACCCTGGAGCCCGAAGAACAAGGCTTCGGACTGTACCTTGTGGATGCCAGCCTCACCCGGAACGACACCACTCACGACGCCAACACCTTCCCGTGGGCACTCGTCGGACCCGATGGCCAAGAGTACCGCGCCAACTTCCAGTGCTACATGATGACCGGCTCGTCGCTCAATCCCATGGAGACCTACGACGCTGGAGATTCCGCCAGTGGACAGCTTTGTTTCGTTGCCCCACCGGGCCTGCAAGGTGCGCGGGTTCGCTTCTCGGGGATATCCTTCGGCGGATTGCCCCAATTCTTCCCACTAAACTAGCGTATCGTCCGGGACGACTACGCCGCGCCCTCGCTTAGCCCCTCGGCAAGCCAGTCGAACACCAAGCGAATGCGTCGACTCGTGCGCAGCTCACGGTGTGAGACCAGCCAAATAGGCAGGCCAACAGACGGAAGGTCTTCAAAGACACGGACAACGGCCGGCTCATGCGCGCCGACATCGTCCATCATCATGCACACCCCAGCCCCTTGCTTGCACAGCGCCCATTGAACCAGGTGATTGGCGGTGGTGATGGGGAACTGGCTTCGCTGGACGTGCAGACCCAACGCCTTCAGGCCGTCGACCATCATGTCGGTTCGGTCAAAGGCGAACAACTCGGCGCGGGCAAGGTCTTCGGCGGTGTCTAGCCCGCCCATGCGCTCCACATACGAGGGCGATGCGTAGAAGTGGGCGGTGATGTCTCGGACCTTGCGCGCAATGAGGTCTGCCTGCGGAGTACGAAAGTTCCGAACGGCAATATCTGCTTCGCGACGGTGCAGGTCACGGGGCTCATTCGACACCACCAAATCCAGCTCAATCCCGGGATGCGCAAGACGCAGACTCTGTAGGATGGGCGGAAGCAAGTAGGCGGCAATGGCCTCACTCGCCGTGATGGAGACCGTGCCTTCGATAGACTCCGCCTGGCCCGTTGCCGCCAACGACAGCCGGATGGCGGCCTCTCCCATGGCACGTCCATGTTCCAGCAGGCCGACTCCCGCATCCGTCAGTTCCAGACCGCCTGCGACCCTCTCAAACAGCGTCACACCGAGTTCAGCCTCCAGGGCCGCTACCTGGCGACTAACCGTGGGTTGCGTCGAGCCAAGCACACGCGCAGCGCCAGAGAAGGACCGCTCATCGGCGCTCACTAAGAACGCTCGAGCTCGGTTCCAGTCGAAGTTGAGGGCAGTCCAGTCCATGCAATAGCGTATACCATGCATGCAATCTATTCCACCCATCATCGAAATTTGCATGGATATACAGACGGCGTACCCCCGCCTGGAGTTGTCTGATGCGCGTCGCCACAACCGTTTCCTTTGGTCCCCCCTCCGTCCTGAAACTGGCCGAGTCCCCTGCACCGGAAATTGGTGCCCACGACCTCCGCGTTCGCGTTGTCGCAGCATCCGTCACTGCCGCAGACCGCCGCCTTCGAACGGCAGATTACCCAGGAATATCAGCAATATTCGGCCGACTATTGTTCGGAATCACCTCGCCCCGCTACCCCGTTCAGGGCACCAACTTTTCTGGACGAGTCGTGGAGGTCGGGAGCAACGTCACCCAATACTCAGTCGGAGATGATGTGTTCGGAGGGACGAACCACGGCGCCTACGCCGAGTTCCTGGCGGTCGCTGAAGACGGCCCCATGGCCAAGATTCCACAAGGAATCTCGCACGAGGACGCCACCACTCTGCCGTATGGCGCGGGTACAGCAGTGAATTTCCTTCGCGATATTGCCGCCGTTAAGCCGGGTGAATCCGTTCTTATTCTTGGAGCATCCGGGGGCGTTGGCCGGTACGCCGTCCAGTACGCCAAGCACCTGGGCGCACAAGTCACGGCCGTGTGCAGTCGGGCTCAGTTCGACCTGATGAGCGAGCTTGGCGCAGACCATGTCATTGACCACCGCAGCGAAGACTTCACCGCCAACGGCAAGCAGTACGACGTCATCTTCGACATTGCAGATGCCTCAAGCTTCCGCCACAGCCGTGGCTCACTCACCGATTCTGGCCGCTACGTCACCCTGTACATCAGCATCCGAGTGCTCATGCAGATGGCGTGGACCAAGCTTGTGGGTGGAAAACGTGCCCTGTTCAGCGTTGCTGTTGGCAGCCCGAAGTCCGCTTCGGAGCTTGCACACATGCTCACCGACGGCGCGTTCAGGCCCGTAGTGACCGACCGCTTCTCATTGTCCGAAGTGGCCGAGGCACACCGTTTGTCAGAGCGCGGTGTTCATGGTGACGTGATTGTGGAGGTTAGCAAGGCATCGTAGAGAGTATTCGGATTGAAAATTAGTGCTCAAGGTCGGCACCCAGGGTCCGACCCGGCCGTATGTCCACCCATCACTCCGAAGCCATTCGGCCGCATTGGCTCGATCGTTTCCTGCCAACATCGGCTCTAGACGCGGGAGAAGTGGGCACGGTGTTGAAGCTGAGGCTCGCCGTCCGAGTCGCTCTCGCCATGGCGGTCGTCGGATCCGTCTTTATGGTGCTGGACATCGTGCTCAGGGAGTGGTGGACCGGCGTCTTGCCCTGCGCCGCCTCCGTAGTCCTGGCGGCGTCCGTTCCGTTCCGCATTCGGCGGGGAGCTTCGGCCCAACGATGCACCTGGCAGATGCTCGCAGGACTCGTGGTGGTCATCACCACCATCTCCGTCGGGCTCGGTGGGGCTTACTCCCCAACAATCACCTGGCTCGCGATCTTCCCGTACCTCGGGCACGCGCTCGCGGGACGTCGAACCGGTCTGACGATTGGGCTGCTTGCGATGGCCAGCGTCTTGTTGTTGGTCTTGGGCAGTGCGGCAGACCTCTTTCCAGAAGGCCCGGACCTAAGCACGGCGCCGCTGTTCATGATTGTGGTCAACCCCATCTCCATGGGGCTCATCTTGGCGATTGTGTCATGGACCAGTAGCGGCATTCAGCAGGCAATCGAACGCGACCTGCAACAGGCCAACGCCGGTCTCTCACTGGAAATTGGTGAGCACGAACGCACACAGAATCGGCTGGAGACAGCGCATCGAGAGTTCGTAGACGTTGCCCAAATCGCCGGAGCTGCGGAGGTGGCGATAGGGATTCTGCACAACTTGGGCAACGCACTCAACGCTGTCAGCGTGTCCACGGGCATGGCAGATGCAGAGGCCGCAGGCATGCGGGTCGAACAGTTCGACCAGGTCGCCGTGCTACTGGAGTCCCAGGGACGTGAGAAGGAGGCGCGCTACATCAGCGCTCTGGCGAAGGACTTGCGCGGGCGTCGAGCACGTCTGCGGGGGGAGCTCAGCGCGCTACGTGAGTCTGTCGACCATGCATCCGCCATCGTGGCCACTCAGCAACGGAACGCCGTGCGCACGTCCGTCGACGAGCGGGTCAACGTGAAGAAGCTGCTGCTAGACGCGCGTGCCCTGTCTCGAACGTCGTCGTCGACGACCGCTGAGATTGCTGTGGTGGCTCAAGTCCCCGACGTGCTTGTCGACCGGCACCGCCTGGTCCAGATCGTCACCAACCTGCTCTCCAATGCACAAGATGCACTGGAGGACACACAAGGCGGCACGGTCTGTGTCACAGCAGCTCTTCATGAGACACGGCTACAGATCCGGGTGTCGGACACTGGCGTTGGCATCGAGTCCTGCAACCTGGACAAGGTCTTCGCACACGGCTTCACCACCAAGGCCACAGGCCACGGGTTTGGGCTTCATGCCAGCTCACTCGCAGCCAAAGAGCTGGGAGGCTCCCTTCACGTACACAGCGCGGGCCTGGGACAGGGGACGACCTTCGTGCTGGAAGTTCCCGTGCACATCGTCACGCCGTCTGGCATCGAGCCACGAGCCACCGAACAGCACGGCCAACGACTCGCAGGCGGCAAGTCGAGCAGCTAGCACGATTGGCGGAACCGCTCAGCCGAACCAGCGCTGCCACCACGGAGCCCGCTTTGCAGGCGTGTACTCGCGGTCGAGTCGTGCCTTGAGACGCAGTGAGATGGCGTCTGTTGGGTCGAGCTTCATAGACCGCTGCAGCGCATCACTCGCCTGTGGGAACTGTTGTAGCTCCAGGTGTACGGCTGCCAAATTGCCCCACGCTGCGGCGGACTCCGGGGCCAGCTCCGTCGCCTTGTTGGCGGGGATTAGCGCCTCTGAGTGACGTTTTTGTTCCGCCAACGACCACGTCAAGTCTAACCAACCGCCAAAAAATTGAGGGGCCAACACCGTCACACGGCGAAAGGCTTGCTCGGCATCCTTCCACTTGGCCAAGCGGCGGGCAGCGACGCCACGCAGCAGCGGAAGCTCCGGGTTGGCGGGCATGGCCTTCTCAAGCTCCAAGGCACGATGAATCGACGCCTCCAGTCTCAAGACGGCGTCCGCAGAAATCTCCCCGGTCATGGGCTCGGCCAAGCTCCAGACCAGCGTCTTGAGCTGTTTGACCGCCTCTTCTAGGCGTTGACCATCCACCACCGCTGGCCGTCCGATGTACCGCAGCTCGCCAGTGGTCTTGTGACGCCAGGTCTGCACTCCGCCGTCCATCGAGACCTGCTCATAGTCTCGGTAAAACTCCTCGTTGCTTATCCAGCCAACGCTCATGGGTGAGTAGCCGTCCGGAGTGACCAGCTCACCGACGGGCTGGTCCGTCTGCCAGACCGCCGTGACCTTCACAGGCTCACCCTCCCACTGCATGGAGACCTCGCCCATCGACAGCCAGGTACACGGACTCCACGCACCTTGCTTGTCATCACAGACCACCGCATGGAGAGTCTCCGCACCCCCCTCGATACGCAGCCCCCCTCGCTTCAGCCCAGCAAGGTAGGCACGGGCGTCATCGGCGTGCATGAAGGCGACACGGGCAAGCAGACCATCCTGGCAGAACGTACCGTTCGGTGAGGCATTCTGGAAAGCCTCTGTTCCGCCACGCCAGCGGTCCACCACGGCGTCCCACCGCACCACAACACAGAACGACTCCAAGACCAATGCCATGACGCACCCCTCCTGCTCGACGGCGCCAACCACAGCGTGCCTAACAGACTCCCCCGTTCCCATGTGGTGTGCAATGGAACCTCAACCACACATCACCAGCCCAAAGCTCGACAGATCAAGAGAGCACACAATCCTGGGGAGAACGAAAACTCAATCGATCTGTCGGGCTGGACCAACGCACCCGAGCCGTCCCTGACTCAAGGTAAAATGGATGTGTTGGCATTCGTCTCACGCACGGGGTCCGTGCGCCCGTTGAGACCGGCCTGTAAAGCAACGGGGCCGCTGCACGCGCAATGCTTAAGCACCAAATGTCCGCTGACAGCCCATCACCGTTCACAAACTCTGAAAACGGCTGAAAACCCAGGTCCACGAAGCAGTCTCTAAAGGGGTGGCTGACGAACCCGACGGAAGTCGTATCTGGAGCTTCTGTCTACCCAACCCGCCAGCCCAGAGCGCAACAGATCGACCGCATACAATCCTGGGGAGAAACGAAACACGGTCGATCTGTCGAGCTGGACCAACGCACCCGAGCCGTCCCTGACTCAAGGTAAATGGGTGCACTGGAAGTCGCCTCACACGACGGTGAGAAGACTGAGTGGTACAAGGCCTGAACCGCTGCACACACCACATCCTAAACGCTGAGTGCTCCCTGTTGGTCCCGGGCCGTTCACGAACCCTGAAAACCCACGAATTTCCAGAGACCCAACTGCAGGACCGCCGTCATGAGCCTGCCCGCTGTCGTGTGGGTGCCGGACCCTGTCCTTCTAGCCCAGCCACTCTCATCGAGTGGCTCGACCGGTACCCCTCAGTGGACACCGCCAGGCCACCCGCAGCGCTCCCGGGAAGACAGGGTGCGTTGCAGGCCGGAGCGCTCGAAGGCGTTCCGGCTGACTAGCGTCGCACGGAGCCTCTAGTACACCTGCGGCACATTCGACCCTGCGGTCAACGTCCCGGTGTTCGTGTACGTGGTGTTGTACCGGAACGTGCCCGAGTTGGTCAGTTCACCGCCGCTATTCACGGTCAGCGATGCGTTTGTCGTTGAGGTCCGACCTGCACTATTCCTTAGCAAGCCGTCTACAGTGATGGCTCCTGAAGCGTACACATTGGTATCAAACTGCACTTCGCTACCCGCCTCCACGTCAACGGTGCCAAAGCGACTGTCAGCGGCACCAGTGATGACGAAGGACACGTTCTGTACGGTCGGAGCGCCAGGTACTGTGGACCGCTTGAACCGGGTGGTGGTGCCGGTCGCAACGAAGCAATCGTAGCCGCTAAGACAGGCCACGTTGAGGTCGCCACCAAGCTCCAGAACGCCCGCCGAGAGCGCATCTGTCGTCATATGGGCGGCACCGCCGAAGGTCGTTGTTCCACTCACCGCAAAGCGACCAGCGGCGCTAATCATGTACAGGCCGTAGTTCGTTGTGTAGTGGACCTGGGAGTAGTCGCCTTCGAGCTGCACATCGTAGCCGCCCACACGCAATCGATACGTCCCGGATGGAATCTGCAGGTGAGGCATCTTGTGGTCCCAGTCAGCGCTCACGGTCAAGTCGCCCAACACTCGGGTCAGGGCCACGGTGTAGTCGTCGCTCGGCACCATCAGCTTGGTCAGCATGTCGAAGCGGTCTCCGCTCATGCTCGACTGGGGACTCATGGTGAAGGTGGAGCCAGCGACTGTTGTTTGGACATCGAGAGTGGCGTCGCCCAACACAACAGTGGGTCCGGTCAGAGTGAGGGTATTGGTGCCGCTGACACTGGCACCATCATGAATGGTGTTGGTGCCCGCTCCAGCAGCGGTGAAGCCCGTAGTGCTCATCACGGCATTGGGGGACACGGTCAGATTGCGCTCGGCGTGGAAGGTACCCGACTGTGCGGTCAAGGTGACACCGAGCGGATTGTTGACGATGACGTCTGCAAAGCGATTGTCCGCAACCCCAGAGATAATCAAGCTGACCGTCTGAGCGATGGGTGAGCTCGCTCGCTGGTAGAACTCAACGCTGGTTCCGGTTGCCACAAAGCAGTCGTTTCCGCTCAAGCAGTTGGCAGTGAAGTTGCCTCCCACCCGCATCTGCCCAGCAGACAGTGTGTTGGTAGCCATGGCTGCAGCGCCGCCGAAGGTGACGTCACCAACCACGTCGAACACGCCGCTGCCGTTGGTCATGAACAGGCCGTAGTCGGTGGTGTAGTGGGTCTGGGTGTAGTTGCCGTCCAGGCGCACGTCGTTCGCGCCAATCACCAGACGGTACGTTCCAGAAGGAATATCCAGGCGGGGCATCTTGTGGTCCCAGTCGCCCTGAACGGTCACAAGGCCGAGAACTCGAGTGTTGGCGACCGTGTAGTCGTCACTCGGAATGATGAACTGGGTGAGCATGTCGAAGCGGTCGCCCGTCATGCTGGAGCCAGTGCTCATGTTGAAGTAGGACCCGGCAACGGTGACGTCGACGTCGAGAGAGGCGTCTCCGAGCACGTTCGTAGGTCCGCTCAACGTCAGAGTATTGGTTCCCGTGACCGTAGCGCCTGGGTGAATCGTGTTCGTCCCAGCACCCGCAACCGTCATGCCGGGTGTGGTCATCACCGCGTTGGGTGAGACCGTCAGATTGCCCATGGCGTACAAGACACCGGCCTGCGCCGTCAAGCTCACCCCGAGCGGGTTGCTGATGATGACGTCTGCGAAGCGGCTATCCGCACCGCCAGAGATGACCATAGTGACCGACTGAGCGATGGGATTGACATCACGCTGGTAGAACTCGGTGCTTGTACCGGTCGCTACAAAACAATCGTAGCCGCTGAGGCAGGCCGCGTTGAAGTCCCCACCCACGCGAATTCGTCCGGCGGACAGCGTGTCCGTGGTCATGTGGGCCGCACCACCAAAGGTCATGTCACCCGTCACGTCAAACAGACCGCTACCGTGAACCATGTACAGGCCGTAGTTCGTCGTATAGTGGGTTTGAGTGTAGTTTCCATACAGATGGACTTCGTACTGACCCACCCGAAGGCGGTAGGTGCCGGACGGAATGTCCAAGCGTGGCATGGTGTGGTCCCAGTCCGCCCGCACCGTCAGGTCGCCCAGCACGCGAGTGACGGCAGCCGTGTAGTTGTCGCTGGGAATGAGCAGCTCGGTGAGCATGTCTACGCGGTTGCCCGTCAGAGAGGTCGTGGGGTCCATCGCGAAGGTTGCGCCAGTCACCATGACATCTACGTTGAGGGCTGCCGTATCCGTCACAAGGCTCGGGCCCGTGAGCCGGAGCGTGTTGTTCGCGTTGACGACAGAGGTGTCCGCGAACGTGTTGGTACCCGCGCCGGCTGCGGTGAAGGACGAGTTGAGGTTCAACACCCCGTTGCTAGAGACCTCGAGATTGCCCATGGCATGGACAATGCCCGAGTTCGTTGACATGGTCACACCCGCCGGGTTGGTCACGGCCACCGTCGCGAAGCGGCTATCGGCCACACCGGATATTGCCAAAGAGACGGTCTGTGGCTCGGTTCCGGTGAACGACACCTTGGTTCCGGTCGCCACAAAACAGTCGTAGCCGCTAATGCAGTTCGCCGAGAAGTCGCCGGTGACGGCCATACTTCCTGCGGAGAGTGTATCGATGGTCATGTGTGCGGCGCCGGTGAAGGTCATGTTCCCATTCACGTTGAACTCACCTGACCCGTTGGTCATGTACAGACCATAGTTAGTCGTATAGTGGGTCTGAAGGTAGTTTCCGGTGAGGTTCATCTTGTGACTTCCCACACGGAGTCGGTAGGTGCCCGACGGCAACTCCAGCTGCGGCATGGTGTGTGTCCAGTCGTCTGTGACGAAGATATCTCCCAAGATTCGCGTGGTTGTTGCTGAATAGTTGTCGCTTGGGGTCAGCAGGCGACTCAGCAAGTCCACTCGGTTTCCGGTCAGAACCGACTCGGGAGTCATCACAAACTCGCGACCCGCAACCAACGCATTGACGTTCAGCGTGCTGACATCATCGACCGCGATGTCTCCCGTCAGCGTCATGGTTCCCATGGCGTTCACTACGGAACCGCCACGGAAACGGTTGGGTGACTCAGCAGCAGACGACGTCAGAGCAGCCGTGTTGAACACCGCACCATTCTCGACAGTGAGCCCGTCAACAACAGTGATCGGACCCGAACCGGACGTAGCGGTCACCCCGGCTGGGTTGCGAATCGTCAGCTCTCCAAATCGACTGTCGGCGCCCCCGGAGATGGCCATGTACAGCGCCTGTGGGGCCGTTCCGTTGAACACTACATTGGCGCCGGTGGACACGAAACAATCGTAGCCGCTCAGACAATCCGCACGGAAGTTCCCGCCCACCTCAATCCGGCCAGCCGCCAACGTATCGGGGGTCATGTGGGCCGCACCGGTGAACCGAACATCTCCGGACACGTTGAGCTCACCAAGGCTGTTGATCATGTACAGCCCGTAGTTGGTCGTGTAGTGAGTCTGGTGGAAGTTGCCGTCCACCTGTACGACGTAGCCACCCACGCGGAGTCGGTACGTACCGCTCGCTAGGGTCAAGTCCCGGTTCGCACGGATGTACCCGGCTGCCCAGACATCACCGCGGATGTCCAAGTTGGACACGGTTCCACGAACGTATCCGCCTGTCATGCGCACCATGCCGGTCCCAGTGACCGTACCGCCGTCCAAGCGCGAGCTGATAGACAGCAGATGCGAGCCGCCGTTGACCACGCCCATGCCGTCCATGTACAACGCACCAATGGTCACATTCTCTGACAGCGTTGGCGTGTTTCCAACAGCACTACAGACGAACACCGTGTTGCCCGTGGTGGGAACGGTTCCAGCGCTCCAGTTGCCAGCAGTGGACCAATCACTGTTGACGGCACCGGTCCACTGATGGGTAGTAGACGTTGAGATGTTGCAGTCGGACAGGAAGATACGGTCTTCTGCCCGGTTGCCGACCGTATCGATGGCCAACGCGCGGATTGTCTGCGCACGGTCGGTCAGCGACGAGAAGGTGTGGCTGAAGGTGCCGTTGGTGACCGCGACAACCACCGGCGTCTGCCCGTCGATCTGAAGCGTCAGCGAGCTAATTCCGTTGTCGTCCGTGGCGGTTCCACTGACGGTGACACCGCCGCCCAACGCGTCATATCCACTCGATGGTGAGGTAATGACGACGACGGGAGCATCGTCCGGAGAAAAGCCACCAATCAAGTCATCGTAGACGGTGCCGCGGCGAAGGTAGGCGTCGGCCTCTACGGTAGCGAAGGTTCCAATGGTGACCTCGGAGCGAAGCACAGCGTCGTCTCCAATGACGGCATTGGCACGAATGTCACTGTCACGGCCAATCCGCACGCTCGTGCCGATTGTGACGTCATCGCCAATGGTGGTGCGCTTGCGGATCCGAGTCCCAGCGCCCAACGTGACGCCCTGTTGTCCAATGACTTCTGGCCCAATGATGACGTTCGCACCCAGTACAGTGTCGTCGCCAAACACAGAGCCGCGCGCCATCACGACACCCGCTCCAATCCGACTGTTTGCACCCACTTCTGCGTAGTTGCCGAGCACTACATTGGAGCCCTCAACAACGGTGTTGTCGCCAATGCGCGCTGCATACCCAAGGGTCAGGTCCCCGGACGATGCATCGACATTAGACCCAACCCAAGCCGAGCGACCCAGAGAGCTGTCCGCACCAATATCGGTGTCTGAGCCGACTGTTGCTGCGCGTCCGACCAAGGTATTGGCGCCGATAGTGGAGTTCGCACCAACCTGTGAACGCGCCGCCAAGGTCGCTCCTGGACCAATCACAGTGCCTGCCCCCACAGACGCCAAGCGATGAACGGCAGCGCCCGCCTCAATCCGTGCACCCGCAGAGATGAGAGCATCCACATCCACCGTTGCGGTCTGATGGATGCACGTGTCCGGGCCCGTTGGTGCCGAGTAGTCGTACGCATCGAAGTCGCAGCCGCAGAATCCAGGGTCCGCGCACTGGGCCTCCAACATCAGGACATCGTCACCCGATTCGACCAGTCCGGTGTCTTCGCCACGAGCAAAGTCCGTCTGGGTGTCGAGCCACACACCGTCTGGACTCGATGAACACGCCGCCAACAGTACAACCCAAGATGTCCGCATAGACCCCCCTGTTGGAAAATCTATAGCGTTGCATGGCAACAAAGAACAACTACATCAGCGCTACACCTCGAACGACAGTAGTCGAAGCACAGTCGTTAAGCGAGGCCTAGGTGACCCGAGATTCTACGGGGTGCCGGTGTAGGAGGCGTCCGTGAAGGTCCACTCCTCACCGAACCGAGCCCAGACCCGGACCCAGAAGACGCGTCCGGACACGGGAAGGTTCGTGAGATTGACTGAGGTCTGCGTGCCGGTGTTGGTGGTGAACAGCTCGCGGTTCCCTTGAGCGAGGCCCGCAAACACCGCGTATTCATCGGCACCTTCGTTGGTCCAAGACACCGCCACTGATCCGCCAGAGACTGAGCTGCCCGGCGTTGGCGAAGAGATGCCCACTGGAATGGCATCCGCGTCTTCAGCGGCTGTGTAGGCGGTGTCCGTGAAGCTCCAGTCGGTGCCCGCACGCGTCCACAGACGGACATGAAGATCGCCCGCATCTACAGGAAGCCCGCCAACTTGTAGCGAGTCCGACCCGCCCGCCGAGCCGCTAAAGACCTCGCGGGTGCCCGGTCGATAGCCAACGAACAGGTGGTATTCGTCAGCGCCAACGTCATTCCACTCAAAGTCGGTTGTGCCTTCGGACAGGGCTGAGCCCGGAGAGGGCGTGTGAACCGAAGTTGCCGACGGCGCTGCGGGTCCGGTCGCGGTGATGGCCCGGTCTGTGTACAGCCAACCCGACGTTGTATTGCTGAACAGACGGATGTGTAGCGGACGAGAATCACGCGGCAGGTTCGAGACCGTCATTGAGGTCTGAGTAGTCGCGGTGTCCACAATGGAGCGGTCTCCGGGGTACCGACCAATGAACACTTGGTATTGGCTAGCGCCGACATCCGTCCAGCTCAGGGTGACGCTGTCCGACGCGAGCGTACTGCCATTGCTGGGTGAAATGACGTCCGCAGGCGTCGCTTCCGCAACGTCCACTGCGGTGTACTGGGCATCCGTAAACGACCAGTCGCTGCCAAAGCGCGACCACAGCCGCACATGAACTGTTCCGCCATCCTCTGGCAGCCCGGTGAGCACCGCCTGGGTGGTATTGGACGGCAAACTTAGAGCGCGGTCGTAGCGATTGCTTCCCGGGCTGTCCCCCGCTGAGACCGCGTATCCATCAGCATCTGCGCTCGACCAACCTACGGTCAATGTGGTGCTGTCCAGAACCGAACCGGGCGAAGGCGAGGCAACCGTGGCCGCCGCGGGTCCGCCCCCACTGCCCTGGCGGAAGGCTCCAACAATGGCTGCCGTCTGTCCAAGCGAGGATGCGTTGTTCGCCGCATCACTGCCCGAACCCGAGACGCCGGTGGGCTGTGAGGCGTACGAGACGGACGGGTTGCTCCAGTAGTTGACCCGAGAGCAGCCGCCAGATGGGCAGTTGTAGGCCATGACCGTCCGGAAGGCTCGATTGGGCGCTTGGTAGCCATAGGACTCCGGAAATGCACCACCCGACCCGTTGTTGTGGTCATGGGTCGAGCCCATGTTGTGGCCTAATTCATGGCCAAAGCTATAATATCCAGTAGCACATCCGTGGTAGACAAGGCTGAAAGCACTACCGGCGAAGCTCGCACTGGGGCTCGACATCAAGTAGGCCAACCCGCAGTATTGGGATTGGTTGACGATGAGCGTGACCTGGTCAGCCCCCACACTGTCTCGAAGGGCATGGACCTCATCAAGGTAGCCGTCGGAGGTTCCCGCAAGCCGCCCCAGCGCCGTCTCCCACTGAAAGCCGGCCTCGTTGTAGGAGACCTCGCTCGTTCCGACCAACGCGACCCGGTGCGACACACCACTATTGATGTAGCCCTGATTGGTCTCGGCAATCGCCACCCCAATGAGTGCTTCCATGGACGATTCACCACCAACAGCCTGACTAGCAGCGGCTGTGTAGACCACCAGCATGTCGACCGAATCGGAGCCATCCGCCTGGGTCTGCGGCACGTCAGGACTCGCGGGAACGGACACCGGAACGCCGTCCGCGGGCATGACATCCGAGTCCAGCTCGGTCAAAATCGGGCTGCCGCTCAGGTCGCTGCCCAGCGTAAACAGACGTCCATGGGCCTGAACACTGCCAGCGAGCGTGCTGTCGGATGCACTCAACACGACCTCACCCAGCGGGTCGCCAACGACCGTACCGACCCAAGCCGGATTGCCGCCCTGATCAATTCGCTGGAGCTCGGTGACGATTTCCAGATCGAATGCCTGAATGCGCAGAACATCTGGCGACGGGTCAGCGTCGGGATCACTCTCGCCAGACAGGACATCCAACAGGATGTCGACCTCTTGACTCTGGGTGATCCATAGCTGCGATGCCTGCAACGAACCGCCTGGCGACAGGAGGTCCGCCTCAGAAATCGCATCATTTCCGGCGGTACAACCGGCAAGAATCAGTACCAATAGGGGCGTACGCATGTCCGCGATTCGGATCGAACACCCTAGGCTTTAGAAGAAATGTTTCTACTCAAGTAGGGCGAAATTGGGGCCGACACTCCATTCGCAACCCCCAGCGGAGAGGACCCCCCCCATGAATCGTAGTCTAGTAATTGCCCTCGGCATTGCGCTCACCACTGCTTCGGCACTGGCGGGTACGGATACCCAAATCAACGGCGTGAACGCCACGGACACCATCACCATGTCGGCAGACGTGACCAACAGCATCACGCTGACGGTTGCTGGCGACGGCACCGATACTGTACTTCTCTCTTCAGACAGCTTGATGGACTTTGGTACCGTCGATGCCTACGGTAACCAGGATGCTGGCGGCAATACCATGGGTACCAATACGGTGAACGCGGGCTACGGCGGCGCATTCGCCATCGGTACGCTCGAAGTCACTGTGGAATTCCAAGGCTACGGTGAAGCCGAAGTCACCTTGGAACGAGGCGCGATTGGCGGCACCGGTGCTGGCACCCCCGACGTCGTCTTTGCGATCGGTGCAGCCGGAGCGACCGATTGGTCGACCGCCACAGGAACTGCAATTCCGCAGACACCTGCTCCACCCGAGTCTCTCGGCGCATCTCTTGCCGACGCCGCGACAGTTGATGTTCAGGTTGGCTTCGGCCTTCCGACCACCATCACGTCGGGTACGTACACCGCCGACTTGCTGATCACTGCAATCGGTACCTGATCCCCGGAGACCATGCGCTTCCTCCCCACCATCCACCCACTACTGGGACTCTTCCTCTGCGTAGGAATTGGATGGGAAAGTGCACACGCTCAAACTGAACCGGCGGACGCGAACTTCGCGCCCGCCGTTTCTGCGTCTATGACCGAGCGACAGCAAGTCGTACTGCAGGTCGGTGAGCCCACCACGATTGAAGTGGGCCCGTACGACGAAGTCATCAGCCTTGAGCCAGACCGACTCACCGTCACCCCATTGAGCGATGGTCAGGTCGAGCTGCTCGGCGGTCCCCGCAGCGGCGCGGCGGCCATGCTCATCTTGTCGGGTTCAGGCGCACAAACCATCGTTGTGCGCGTTGAAGAACGAGGTGCTTGGTACCTTGCCGAAGAAGTGGCGAGCGAGAACTCCAAGCCCACGTACCGATACCGAGGTTCATTGGTTGCCTCGTCCAAAGCCGAGGGACAGACTGCACTCAGCACCGGTCACGCCCTTTCCTTGCGCCAGACAACGGGCGACCAGTCCTGGGCGGTCGATACCATGGTCACAAGCGCAAATGGCTGGCGAATTCCACGCTTGTCTGCTCGCTATTCAGCGCCCGGCGTTCGGCTATCCGCCGGAGACACCAGCATCACGCTCGGTACGCAGCAGCTCGCCCTCGCCGTGCGCGGAGGCTCGGCCTTCATGGGAACGGAGAAGCTGCGTGTCGGCCTCGTTGGCGGTGTTCAGCGTCGAGCCTCTCGTTCCGCCTCGGTCACATCTGCAGATGAGACACCCATCGCAGGCTTGGCGGCCGTCGCACACGGCGAAGTCGGAAAAGCATGGTGGGACGGTCAAGTTGGCGTGATCACAAGTCCGGACCAAGCGCCGCGATTGTCCACCCGAGCGGGCGTCGGCATGACGCGGGAGTCCATGCGTGGCTACGCCGAGTTTTCCACTCTAGGTGGCGCTACCTCAGCGTTGTTGGACGGGCGCTTCGCCGCCAAGCGCACCGACATTGGCGCCCGCGTCACCTGGCAGAGCGCCGGCATGTCGCTCACTCAGCAAACCCGCGGCTCACGGCTGCGCAGCGACTTGTCTGCCGCATTCCAAGTGAATCGTCGGTGGACCCTCACGGGAATCAGCGTAGCTGTCCACCAAGGAAGTGGGGACAGCGGTCTACTGTCCACAACGACCGCAATGGGCGGAATTGGCGCGCGGTGGCAACCCAACCGAGTCACCGCCGCTCACGCCGTCTGGCGAAGCGGCACGGTGGTGGTCGGAGACGTGGCAGCGGCAACCCACGGCCTCAATGCAGGGATTCAAGTCGATCCGACGACTACCTTCTTTGGCGGCGCGAATGCCGAATATCAATGGACTAGCGGACGTTCCGCAATGCGCCACCACGTGCGCCTGGGCTACGGCGACCGCTACCGCGCTTCGGTCATCGGCTCGTACCGAGGCCTTCGCCTGTGGGGCGACACGCGCAAGTCCACCAGCGAACGCATTGGCCTGGGCGGTCGATGGGTCCGAGGTCCCGTAGACAGCCAAGTCGACCTGGGCTTGGACCACTTCGTGACTCCCGCAGAGAGCGGGTGGCGCCCCCTGGTCTCTGCAGCCACCACCTGGCGCGTCTCCGAACCCATCCAGCTGGACCTGTCCGGCTGGCGGTCGTTGGCCCGGGACGAAAATGCGACGGCGCGCTGGCGGATGGAGGCTTCGGTCATCCTGCACGACACCATCGGCAGCGACATTGGCTGGTTCGGATTGTCGGGTGTCATTCGCGGACAGGTCTTCGAAGACCTCGACGGTGACGCAGTGCTCGACCCGGGCGAATCCGTCATCTCCGGCATCACGGTCACAGTCGATGGCGTTCGGACTACTCAGACAGACCGCCGCGGCCAGTTCCGTTTCGGTGGCGTTCTTCCCGGACGTCACAGTGTAAAGGTTGACCGAGGATTCTGGGCCAGTGTCGATGGCGCTGAACGCGAAGTGACCATCTCCGCGCTTCGCGGCGTGAGCGAGTCCTTTGCAATGCGTCCCGGCGGCCACATCGAAGGACGTCTGTTCGTCGATGGTGACAGCGACCGGCGCTACGACCCCGGCGAGTTCGGCTACTCCATCCCACAGGTCACGCTGTCCGACGTCAACGGCACAGTGGTGGACACGGTCGCCAGCCAAGGTGGGCTGTTCAGCTTTCGCGGTGTCCGCGCAGGAACTTGGAAGGTCAGTGTCGCGCTCGATGACCTGCCAGCCGGCATTGTTCCGCTGGGTCCGCTCGACCAAGTCATCGACCTTGCACCCGGCACCACAGTCACCGCAGAGTTTCCCGTGCGCGTCATGCGCTCCATCTCGGGCACTGTGTGGGTCGATACCAACCGCAGTGGCACTGTTGATCCGGCCGACTACCCGGCAAGCAACATGTGGGTCCACCTGTCGGACGGGTCGGTCGCCAAGACCAATGCCGACGGTGGCTACTTGTTCCGCGACTTGGAGGCGGCGCGCTACCACCTGTGGGTCGATGGCGGAAATCGAGACCGATATACCAGATTGACCGCCGATCCCGAAGAAATCAACAGCGTAGACCTGTTCATTCCAGAGCCCGCCTTCTTGGACCAAGCCCCGGATGGATTGCTCGCCATTCGAGCTGCTACGCCAGTCATTCACGTGGCCGCCGGTGCAGCAATTGATGACCCGTTCGTTGGGGTCCAACGTGACCTAAGTCGGACGCCACTTACCGTAGAGCGCGAGTGGTTCATCGACGACCCGACCGTAGCCCGCGTTGAGTCCGGTGTGGTTCGTGGCACCCGCGTTGGCACCACCATTCTCCGCGTGCGAGCTGGCGAGATTGAGAGCCGACCCATTGCCCTTGAGGTCACTGGGAATCCAGGCATCGATGTCACCAGCGAGTCGGCAGTCCGCCTGGATGTCATTCCCGACGTTGCCGCTACTGGCGTCGTTGCCACCGTAGGTAGCACCACCATTCCAATGGGTGGCCAGGTCCCGCTCACCGCTACCGTCGTCTTTTCCGACGGTTCGCTGTCGCGTCTCGACCAATACATCAACTGGGACGTCGACACCGACGGTATTGTCACCGTGACACCTGACGGATGGCTCGAAGCCACCGGCGTTGGCACTACGACGCTGACCGCCATCATGGGAGATGCACGGTCACAGCAGGTCGAGGTGAGCGTCGTCGCCGACCCCATCATGGCGCTGCTCGTTCCAGACGAGACCATTCGCACGCAGATTGGCCGCGCCGTCAGCGTGCCACTCACTGCTCGACACGCCACCGATCGACGGTCCGATGTCTCGGCAGCGGCACGCTGGACCTCCACAAATCCCGGCGTCATCCAGGTCACGGCGAACGGTACCCTTCTGGCCATGCGTGAAGGAGACACCACTCTCTGGGCGACCGTCGCTGGGGTCGAGTCACCCAGCATTCAGGTCTCTGTTCGACAGAGAGGACTGGCCGGCGTCACCGTCGCAACCACTCCGACCATCGCCGTCGGAGAGACGATTCATGCAGTGGCGACCGCTGTTTATGAGGGTGGCGGTGTTCAACCGGCATCTGGCATTCGTTGGGCGTCGTCCGACTCGAGCGTCATCGACATTGACATCAATGGCCAGCCGGTCGCCGTTGGCCCAGGACGCGTACAGCTCATCGCACAGCTGCGGGGTGGCGAGTCCGAACCCGTCGATATTCGGGTGCGTCGTCGTCTTCGCAGACGCGGTCCACTTGATTCGCTGCTGGCTGTCGCTTCCCAGTGATTTCGTGCTCAACATCGGCGCCGTCCGTCCGATGCTGGGAGCGAGAGGTTCACCCATGTTCCGGGCACTCTGCCTGTTCCCACTCCTGGCCGCCTGCGCCCACCGTCCCGCGGTGGTGCAGCACACAAGTGAAGGCTCGTCCTCTCCCTTGCTGGGAACGTGGCATGGAGCACTGGATGCAAGTCCGGTCATACTTCGTGTCTTCGGCTCAGCTGGCGACGGTGTTCATGCCGAACTGCAACTCAATCATCCCGATGCACAGGAGCACTGGGTCATGATGGCCACACCATCCAACAGCGCTCCCCTCACCTTCGCAACTGCGGACGGAATGCCGAACTGCAGCGCGTCCCTGGAACACAACCGTCTGGTGGGCTCATGTGAAGTTGAGCCAGGTGGACGACGCCGACAATGGCTGGTGGTACGGCGATGATTGCGCTTATTTCCTTGGCATTCGCAGGCTCCATCACTCTCGAAGTTGAGTCGGAGCAGACCGGCGACGCCCAGATAAACTTCGGGCAAGTCAGTCCACTTAGAGGGACGACAGACGCCGGCCAGCGGTACGACCACGCCGATGGCACCTTCTTGGTCATTGAGGTCACCGCTACCGCGCACTGGGAAGCCGAAGACGCCTTCATTCCGATTCGCAACGCCTACCTGTCGCCCGTCTCCGTATCCACGGCCATCACAATGCCGCGGTCGGTCGCTCGCACAACAGCGGACCGCGCGGCACAACCGAGCGCTGTCGACCTGTATGTACAGACGGTGCGAGACCTCGGAGATGCCAGCGTCTGGGTCGGAGCGTCCGGCACCCAATGGACCGGCACATCGGCAACGCCGGTCACCGCATTTCCCACGTTGGTCGCCGCCGGTATTCCGCTGGACGAGCCCTACACTCACGAACTGGCCCTCGAGCTCACGACACGAACCGAAGGTCTACAGCAGAAGGAAGTCGTCTACACGGCGATTATCCCCTGATCGTTACTGCCTCAATGTCCCCTAAAGCATTGGGCCACAGTACCGATTCATACACATAGATAGTCATTCCCCCAGGAGTTCGAATGCATCGTACAAACTGGTTGCGCCTGTGCATTACCGGCGCGCTACTCGCCGTGGTGCAGACGGCGTCAGCCATCTCATTGACTGTGGCACCCGCCCAGCAGACCATTGAGATGGAAGCCGGATCGACCGCGAGCCGAACCCTCTCCATCACCAACAATGGCGAGACGCCACTCACCGTCAATGCGTACGCGTGGGACTGGTGGTACCACGCCGATGGACGACATGCGTTCGGTCCGCCGGGCACTTTCGAGCGCTCTGGCGCAACGTGGGTCAGCATGGTCCCCGAAGTTCAGGTGGTACAGCCGGGAGACACTGCGCGCATCGCGGTTCATGTCTCCATGCCAGAGAACGTTGACGGCGGACACTACGCAGTGGCGTTCGTCGAAGCGCGTACCGGAACCCCATCATCCGAGGGGTTCAGCATGCGACCGGGTGGTCGAATTGCCGTACCCATTCTGATGTCGACCCAGGGGACGGAAGACCACAGCTTATCCCTGCTGTCCGCCTCCATTGACCCGCCCACAGCGACCTCTCCCCTCACCCTTCGCCTAACCAGCGAAAACAGAGGCGATACCCACAGCTTCCCGGAGTTCATGGGTGCGATTCGAGACCGGCGAGACCACGAGGTCTTGGCCCGATTCCAAGGGAATCCCAAGCGAATTCTACCAGGTCAGACTGCCGATATGGAAGCGACATGGTCGGGAACCCTAGACCCCGGTGACTACGAGGTCATTGGTACCGTGGTGTACGGCGACGGACGCAGCGAACCTGTGCGCGAGTCCTTCTCCGTGGGCAGTGCCGCCGTCAGCACGTGGGTTCCGTAGACGGGGCCACACCAAGACGCAGGGACTAGTATGGAACGCCGATAGCTTCGCACTCAAAGGCCATCAACGGCGAGGTCTCAGCGTAGTAGTCGGCTAATCGCTCGGCGAAACCAGCTTTGTACACATCATCTAGGTCGATTGGCCGGGTGATGGCAAAGCTCTTGCGCTTGAGCGTCTCAATGGCTGGATGGTCGGGGTCGTAGCCCTTTGGAGCCCGCTTTAGCGCGTTGTCTCCGTACCAATCCCAGCCTGAGGCCGTCGTCTCGTCCCACACCTCACTCCACGCGGTAGCGTCCGCACTGATGGCGTCTCGCAGGGCCTTCAGCGCCTCCTTGGCTGGCCCCCACATACCGGCCCCTAGCGTGGCTCCGCCGGGTCCAAAGTGAAGGTAGAACCCAGGACCATGAACGTCTTTCGACGTGTGGGTGTGGCGAAAATGCATCGCTACGTTGGTCTTGTACGGCGTCTTGTCTTTGCTGAATCGCGTGTCTCGATAGATGCGAAAGAGCGACCCACCCTGCACCTTCGCGACCGCTTCGATGTGCGGGGCGACGGTCGGGAGCACCTCTGCGAACTCACGAATGAACGCTAAGGACGCCTCTTTCACGTCCTTTTCATAGCGCTTCTTGTTCGCGTTGAACCACTCACGGTTGTTGTTGTCCGCGAGCTCATCCATGAACTGAACCAATTCAGGAGTAATCGACACACACACCTCCGGGGGGCCACTCCATACCCTGGCGCACGGTGGCACGTGGTGATGTTAGAAACCACCCCTGTGCAGACAACGGAGCTTCGCCATGTCCAACCCGTCCCCCTCTCGTCGAAGCATTCTTCGTTCAGGGCTCGGCAGCTTTGCCGCAGCTGTCGCGCCAGTCAGCCTGTCGGCATGCACGCCGGAATCGAGCTCGGACACCGAACCAGACACCAGCTTGTCCGAGGCCATCCGCAACATTCCCGAGCCGCCTGCGCTGCGCTCTGTCATTGACCAAATCGGGCCGCTCGGCGAGCCGAATGCCCTTGGAATGCGCCTGCCAGAAGGATTCAGCGCCCGCATTGTCGCACGTAGCGGCGCCCCCGTAATGGGACCAGACACCTACATCTGGCACGTCCTACCGGACGGTGGGGCTACCTTTGCAACCGAAGATGGTGGCTGGATCTACGTCTCAAACTCGGAGATTCCCATCGCCGGCGGTGTCGGCGCCCTGCGCTTCGACGCAGATGGCGAGATTGTCGATGCCTACCCCATCCTCACCGCCACCAATATGAACTGTGCCGGCGGGAAGACCCCGTGGCACACCTGGCTGTCCTGCGAGGAGCTCGGTGGTGGTCGCGTGTGGGAGTGCGACCCATGGGGAGAGGTCGAGGGAGTGGAGCGGCTCGCACTTGGGCGCTTCCGGCACGAGGCCGCAACAATCGACCCCATCAACGCACACGTCTACCTGAGTGAAGATGAGACGGATGGCTGTCTGTACCGGTTCGTTCCGGACGCCCTGACAGACAGCGGCGACCCAGATCTCACCTCTGGACGCCTACAAGTCGCGGTGGTTGGAGACGACTCCGTTGTGGACTGGCGCGACCTCCCCGACCCACAGGCAGACGGGGAACTCGATACCCGCGAGCAAGTCGCTGAGGCCACGGTATTCACGGGTGGAGAGGGCATTTGGTGGCACGAAGGCGTGGTCTTCTTTTCGACTAAGGGCGACAACCGGGTGTGGGCCTACAACACTGAGACGGGCCTTCTGTCCACGCTGTACGACCGGGAAACCTCCGACGAACCCATACTCAGCGGCGTCGACAACCTCACGGTTTCATGCTGCGGCGACGTGTTGGTTGCCGAAGACGGCGGGTCCATGCAGATCGTCGCCATCCTCCCAGACGGAACGCTACGACCACTCATGCAGCTGGTTGGACAGGACGGCTCAGAGGTCACTGGACCCGACTTCGACCCGAGCGGAACTCGGCTGTACTTCAGCTCGCAGCGGGCGCTCGGCGCAACCCAAGGCCTCACCTACGAGATCACCGGACCTTTTCACGCACCCGCATAGGAACAACGTACTGTAAGTTGGGTGTCTGGACTGCGTTGCATCACCACAGCCCCGGAGCCACCATGCGACTGACCCTAGCCAAATCTTGCCCTCTCAAGGCAGGCAAGACGCCCGAAAAAGCGGGCGGAAAGTGGTTCTGTGACCAGTGCCAGGAAGACGTAAACGACATCTCCGGTATGACCGCAGACGATGCCGCTCGCTTTCTAAGAATGCGGGGCTCAGACCAGTCGATGTGCGGAGAGTGGGCCACAGACAGCGAAGGAAATGTCCTGTTCAACCTAGGACGCGCCGCCGCAGCGGCAGCCGCAATCTTCGTGGCCGCACCTGCCATGGCCGATGGTCTAGACAACCTGCCCGAAACCGCGCTGATTGCGCTGTTTGGCGAGCACGGCGCGAAAAACGTCCGTCAGGACATCGAAGGCGACACCAACGCCGTTTCTGCAGAACCAGCCCCCCCTTTCCGCCCCGTTAATCACTACAGAGGAAGGATGGTGATGCCAACACGCCAGCCGCCGGCTCCTGTCGCACCGACCACCCCCTCAAAACCCTAGCGACGACCCGGCCCGCGTCCGGGACCACGCCCTGGTAGGACCGAGTCACGCAGCGCATCGAGGTCTTCGTCACTCATCAATGACGCCAGCTTTGCGTCGCTTTCTTCGCTGAGCGCTTCCATCTCCCGCCGGCCTTCAAACCGCGACACACCGCCCTCACGCATCTCTGTGCGAAGGGTGTGCCACGACTCCATTCGGGCCTGAACTTCGCCCACCACATCATCCGTCGTGCTCTGCGACCAGAAGCGCTCCTCACCGAACCGACGCACTTCCTCGCTCGCTTCGTCCATGAAGGTCTGGTGCCGCGTCTCGCGTTCGGACATCTCCCGCTCTTCCATGCGTTCGGCCAGTCGAGCAGTCAGCTCCTCCACTGCGACCGGGTCGTCCATGTCCACTCCTAGAGCGGCGGCTTCATCCAGAGCGCGCACCTCTCTTCTCTCTTCAACGTCTGCAGACCGACCACGACGCTCACGAACCAGCCCTTCCCGGCCACCGCGACGAGACCCACGGTCCGAGTCCGCGACATCGTGCGTCATGGCTAGCTGACTCTCTGCGAGCGAGTCCAACCGACTCGACACGCCTTGGAGCGCAACGAGGTTCACCAAGCCCACAATCAAGGCAACGCCGCCCACAACCGGGCCAATCCACTTGTTCATACCACCCTCACAGGGCGCACATCTATCGCCAACCGCGGCTCCGCTCCACACAAAAACCAGCCGGCTCAACACAAAAGCCAGACTTTTTTTCAAGCGTTTTCTACAAAATAAGAAGTGGTCAAACCTAGCTTATTCCAACATCCAGCGGGTGCGACGAAAACAAATCCGGGCCGAACAGTGATCTAAAACAAACCTGCGTCCGTAGAGGTTCATGTCACACAAACACACTCGCCTCAACGGCGAGGTCGCCACCGTGACACTCACCCTGGAACGTATGAATGTCCTGCCAAATGGCACAACAGGATTCGTGCGTCAAACGGAGCCCACCATGAAGAAACTCACCTTTGCGGCGCTATTCGTCGCCCTCCCCGCTTTCGCAGCGGACCACGCGGAGGCCCCCGGCACCCAAGCCGACCCAGCCGCCGATATCGCTGACTTGTACGCTTGGTACGCTGGTGATGATGTCACCGTCGCACTCACATTCGCCGGCCTAGGTGCTGCAGGCGGAACCGCTACATACGATGCAGACGTCCTGTACCAAATTCATTTCGACAGTGATGCAGACAATATCGCTGACAGCTCCATCGACCTGCGCTTCGGCATGTCCGATGATGGCGCCTGGGGCGTCCAAGCCACCATGCCAGATGGCACCGTCGTTCACGGCGCGGTCGGCGAGTCCTTCGTCAGTGGTGACGTCAGTATCTTCGCCGGTCTTCGCGAAGACCCCTTCTTCTTCGACCTCGGCGGATTCCGAACCACATTGAGCACCGGCACGCTGTCCTTCGACAGCACCCGTGACGCACTCGCAGGCACAAACGTGACCTCGCTCGTCGTCGAGTTCCCCCGCGCATCGGTTGATGACGGCGGCGACCTCGTCTCTATCTGGGCCACCACTTCCCGCATCTAAGGACATCACAATGCGTTTTACCAAATTCCTACTTGCCAGCACCCTTCTCACCCTCACAGCCTGCGACGGCGACGACGATACCGACGACATGGAAGGAACCGGAGACGACTCCGGCATGATGGAGGTTGACTACAACTTCCGCACGGACGCCCCCTCGGCCTACTCCCGCGTTGACCGAATCGGCATGCCTGCCGTGGCGACCGCCCTCATTGCCAGCAAAGATGACTACAACGCGGCTGACCCCGTTGACGACGTTGCTGGCGACTTTGTCGGTGAGATTGTCGGCAGCCTTGTCGGCCTTCACGCCGCACTCGACGACGACCTCGCTGGAGTAGGCCTGACTCCGTGTACCGTCGAAGCCGATGGCGCAGGTACCTGTGTGGCACAGGGTGGACCCCTGATTCTGCCGGACACCTTGGTCGTGGACTTCACCGCTGCATCGGGCTTCCCGAACGGTCGTGAGCTCGCCGACCCCGTCATTGACGTCACTCTAGCGGTAGTTCTGCTCGACCTAAGCGTTCACGGAGCCGGTACCCTAGCGGGTCTTCCGCTCAACCCGCCGGCCAATGACGTCGCCTTCATGACCTCCTTCCCCTACCTCGCCGAGGCCAACTGATGCGACGTCCGCTCATACTCTCCGTGGTCCTGTTGGGGGCCTGTACAGACAGATCATCCATACTCGACCCCGGTGATGGGTACGAGCGGGCGGTTGCTGACCTTGACCGGACGATTGCCGCGACTCTCGACCGAGCCCAGGCCCAGCCCACGTCGTGGACCATTCGAGGCGAGGCGGCCGAGCTGTACCGCTCCCGCGCCCGCCTCAGTGGGGACTGGGCGGACTACGCCAAGTCACAAGCACAGCTCGACCTTGCCTTCGCCAGCACGCCAGAAGGCGCCGGTCCCTTCCTGGCCCAGGCAGCGTTGGACATGACGCTTCACCGTCTGTCCGCCGTGCCCAGCTCTCTCGACCAAGTCGAGGGAACAGTAAACCTAGACGACAACTCCCGTGCATCCATCTTGATGCTCCAGGCCCAGAGTGACCTGCTCACAGACGGCTACACCGTCGCCGGGGAGCGCATCAGCGCCGCTATGGACCTCCACACCACCGTGGGCGGCCACTCAAACGCTGGTCGATTGGCTTGGGTCACCGGTGACTTTGACACCGCACATGCCGAGTATGACGACGCCCAGGCCATGTACTTCGGACGCAATGATGAGCCCCACGCCTGGTTTCACCTTCAGCGTGGCCTGATGGACCTGGACCGCGGACGCTACGACGACGCCCTGGTTCACTACCTCGACGCCGACGCCGCACTGCCCGGCTATTGGCTCGTGCACGAGCACATCGCAGAGGTCCTGTGGGCCATGGGCGACATTGCGGAGGCCGACGCCATCTACCAGGACGTTGTTGCTCGAACCGGCGCCCCAGACCTGCAAGACACCTACGCAGAGCTCCTGATGGAGCGCGGCAGAGACGGGCGTGCTGACGAGCTTCTCGCCGCTGCCGATGTCAGCTGGCAGACGCGCATCGACGCTTTTCCAGACGCCGCGTACGGCCACGCCGTCAACCACTATCTCTTGACTGATCCGGAGCGTGCTGTCGTCCTGGCACAAGCTCAACTCGTTGAACAGCCTTCTGCGGCGGCACGCACAACCCTAGCGAGTGCCCTGTTCGGGGTGAGCAGGGTCACCGAGGCGCGAGCCGCCGTAGAGCTGGCTCTTGCGACCGAATGGCGTCATGCCGATACCTTCGCCCTTGCCTCGCAGATCTATGCAGCAGACGGTGACATTCCCGGCGCCATTGCGCTGTGTGAACAAGCACGCGCGATGAACCCGACATCGGAGTGCGAAGACTAGGACCATCGAGCGCTCGCAAGACCGCTGAACATCCCCGCTGTGTCTCCAAATTGCGGTCTTCTAGACGCGCGCTCTCCGGTTGGCGGAGCGCGCTCTTTGCTTTACAGCGGTCGCATTCAACAATCGGTGGGCGAACTGTAAACCCCTCACTCGAACGAATTCAAGGCAATCACAACACATGGAATCGCGAAAAATGGTGTTTAAACATGCGATTGACTCGCAATAAATATCCAACAATCGTCTTGCCGCGCACATCATGGGTCTTAAACTCACAACACGCTGAGGAGTGGGTATGTTCGAGACCAAAATGAAAGGTGCTGACCAGGCTTCAAACACCGCGAATGCCGTACAGAGCGCCGACCCTCTAGCGGACTCCGCTCCAGCTGATTCGCTGTCCGATTCGTTGTCCGCAGCTCCCATCTTCCGCAAGGAAGTCGCCTCCGCACCCTCAGGAGATCCGAACGAAGCCTTCTCCAAGGCAACCGGCGGCGGCGGCGGAGCCATTCCATTCCGCTCTGAGATGGAGGCGTCGTTCGGGCAAGACTTCTCTGGCGTCAGCGCTCACACCGCGCAGTCTGGAGCCATGGGTAGCCTCGGTGCCGAAGCCGCTACACAAGGCGAAACCGTCGCCTTCCGCGACAGTTCTCCCTCCAAGGAGACCGTCGCCCACGAGCTGACCCACGTCATGCAGAGCCGCAACGGTGGCGCTTCGGGCTCGGGCCTCGCCGCAGCCAACTCGTCCGCTGAGCGTGAAGCCGATGCAACGGCGTCGGCCGTCGCTAATGGTGGAGGCGGTACCGTCTCGGGGGGGCCTTCCGGCGCGATTCATCTGCGAGCCGTGGGTGCCGTGCGCATCAGCGACCTGCTCACCGCTGCCGACTTCAAGGCAAAGACGGCCTACAAGAAGGCCAAGCGCGGCAAGAACATCAGCCGGATTGACGGTTTTCTGGCCATCGCAGATGCAGCGACCGCACCGCAAGACGTGTCCAACGCCCTAAACGACGTCCGCGGCGCAGCCGAGTCCTGGCTAGGCAAACACCCGGTCGGCAAAGGGAACGCGTCCATCAAGGCCCGTCGCCCACACGTCGAGCGACTCGTTCGCAGAGCCAACAAGTACGTCCCCGCTCCGGGCGGCACAGCCACAGCCAAGCAGCTTCCTGCTCCGGAGGCCGAAGCCACATTGGCGTCCCTCGCGCCCGAAGCCATCAGCGAGTGGAAGACAGCTGGCGGCGGCACACTCGCGGCGAGCGGCGGAGCCACAGGTCCAAGTGACACCGACTTTGAAGAAGACGGCAGTGGGCAAGACATCATGGAGACCATTGGCGGCGACATCATTGCCAATCCCCTCGGCATGCCAGGTGCTGGCGGTGACATGAGGAGCTCGGATACCCCCTACAAGGCTATCGCTGACAACAACGGCTTTGGCGTTGCAGATGGCGCCGGTGCGGCAATCGGTGGCGTGACCGAGGGCATTGGCGGCGTCATGGACATCATGAATTCCGACAGCGCGTACGGAAAAGCCAAGGGTGTCGGCAAGACCGTCTCAGGCGCGGGCAAGCTTGCCGGTGGCACAGCGAAGATCGTGGCATCTGCCCAGGGAATCGCAGGAAACGAAGCCGGAAAGGCACTCTCCACATCCGTCTCCGACGGCATCATGGGTGGCGCCTCCATCCTGGGTGCAGTCATGGACGGCGCAGACTTCGTTGAAGGTCTGACCCACGCCAAGGACATTCCCGGAATGTCGGTTGAGCAGCGCCTCTCGTGGTTTATCGCCCGTGGCAAGAACCTGATCGGCGTAGCTAAGGGCAGCGCAGACGCCGTCAATGGCATCACCAAAGCAGCAACCGGTGCGGCGAACACTGCGGCAGCGACAACCGGTGGCGCGCTCGGCGTAGCCACTGGCGGCATTGACGTTCTGCACGGCGGATACATGGCCGTCAGCGGCGGCATTCGCAAGGGCAAGCTCACTCACGCCAACAAGACCGCAGACGGCGCGAGAGACGGTGTTGAGACCTTGTTGAGCATGTCGGAAGGCCTGTTGGCAGACGCGAGAGCCAAGCGCACCGTCTACAAGAACAAGGCCAAAAACGCGACGAAAGAAAGAAAGAAGGCCCTGTATACAGCCAAGAGGAAGACCGTGAACCAACGGGTTCAGCAGGTCAAGGCCACCATCGTAGAACTCAACGCCAAGAAGGCCGAGCTCCAAGCCATCAAGAGCGAGTCCGAGCCCGTCATGGACGCCATGCGCAAGGTGCAGAACAACCGCATGAAGGAAGGCGGCTTTAAGGCTGCTACTGGCACGCTCGACGTTGTCGCCGGTGCACTGATGCTCAGCGGTATCGGAGCGCCCATTGCGCTCGGAATCAGCGTGTTCAACGGACTGCTCAAGCTCGGCAAGGTCGGACTGCAGTTCGGACGCAAGCGCAAGGCGAACAAGCTCATGAGCTTGGCAAGCCGCTTGACCGATTCAGGCGCAGCCAAGGGCAAGGCGGACGACACCACGCCGGGCTACCGCACTGCCGAACGCAGGCTGAACAACAGCTACTACAAGCACTACTCCAACGCGATTGAAGACAAGGCGCCGGGTGGCTTGTCCAACACCGACTGGATGCACGTTCGCGACTTCGTTCAAGAGCGCAAGAACAACAAGATCAAGCTTTCCGACCAGAAAGACTGGGGCACAAAGGGCGACGCGGACAGCGCACCGTCCGGCGAAAAGCAAGCCAGTTGGGGCCGATACGCCGACGGCAGCAAGGTCCGCGACGAGAAGCCCGGAAAGCTCCGCCGCTTGGACCTGTTCACCACCTTCTCGGCACACAAGTCCGAGCAGGCCCAAGACGCCAGCAACGCGGACCTTGCTGACGGCGTAGTTCGTATTGCCATGCGGTCGTTCGACCCATCGACCAAGACCTTCGTGTCCACCGAGGTCACTGCAAACGACCCCGCCCAAGGCGTGCGGGCCACCAATGCTCGGTCACTGCTCGACAACGTTGGCGTCAACACGTCCATCTGGAAGAAGATGTGGCGGAACGCCGGTGGTCACTTCTCAGGCGACAAGAATCCAGCCGATTCAACGACCCCACACTCCGCACCGAAGGGCCCCGATCCTGGGGCACTCATCGGCGATATGAAGAAGAAGATCAACGGCTTGACCTAGAGCACTACCGCCTCGCCGGCTAAGACCGCCGCCAATCCAGGGACACCCTTCATGTTCGAGACACTTGTTGCATTCTACCGTGACCAAGCCGGTTGGCCGGTCAACGTAGATGCCGAAAACGACCTCCTGTCACTGACCTACCAGAGCGGTGACGACCAGTGGGTCTTCGTGGCGTCGGTAGACACTGACCTGCGCATCTTGACGGTGTTCTCGCGCGCTCCAGAGTCCTGCCCGGCCGACCGTCGTACAGCCATGTGCGAAGCCCTCATTCGGCTGAACTGGGGCATGACCCACGGCGCGTTCGACATGGACATGACGGACGGCGAGATTCGCTACCGCACGGGTACGGACCTGGCCGGCAACGACCTGACACCGGGCATCGTCCAGAACAACACCAACTACAACCTGGCGACCATGGCGACCTACCTGCCCGTGCTTCGCAAGGTAATTGCGGGCGCTTCGGCTGCCGAAGCCGTCAGCTAGGCTTCTGCTGGAGGCGCGTCCGCAGGCGGCGCGTCGTCCACAAAACCGACACACGGCAGGTGAACGAGGTCTGTGCGGTTGCTCAGCACGTGCCACAAGTCGTCGTTCTCAGGTGGCAAGCTGCGGCTGACGTACGCAAACCCAACCGTGGTCACCATGAACTGTAGACGGTAGGTGCCGATCTGGTCGTACGGCATGGGCCGAATCCCGCTGATGGGCACGCCAACGGTCTGCGCAACGGCGTCTACAAGGGCACGGGCTTCTTCCGCATGGCCTGCTCCGGGCTGGTCTGCGGCGTCGTCCGAGAAGGCAAAGACCGCGAGTCCAACGCGATAGGCGTCCCCGGCCTTGCGCACAAAAGCGGCTGCAGCCATGGGCGACCTCGTCCCCTCGACCAAGTTGCCAACAACGGCTCGGCTCGCGCGCTCTGCGAGGTCCATGGGGTCTTCGACGGCGTCAAATACGGCGGCATTGCACCACACCACGTCCTCGCCGCGACGCATCAGCAAGCCGTACAAGTCGGCCCCTTCCTCGTCTTCCAACCGACCGATTCCCGGCGGCCAGGCCGACAAGAATGCCGAGAGTTCATCAGGCGTCGGTTCGATTCGCAGCGCTGGAGTGGTCATGCCACGCGGTAACCCGGACTGAGCGATGGATCCGAGTCGTCTTGAACCCAGCCTGCCGATACGAGGGGCGTACACCCGGGAGCGCTCGTGCAAGCCGTGACTCGAAGCATTGGTTTCTTGGCGCTCGCACTGCTATTTGGCGCGCCGCTGGCCGCACTCTACGCGTGGACACAATCGACCGGTCATGTGGGTGCCGGTATCTTGGTGCTTGTGGCGTACATGTTCACGCCGTGCCTTGCCGCTGTGATCTTGGCTCGCCGCGAAGGTGTTCCGCTCCGCGAAGCGTTGGGCCTGCGCGCAAAGAAAACGTGGTGGTGGGTAGGCGCACTCGGGTTTCCTCCTGTGCTCGCCGCGGTGACAGCAGCCGCGAGCCTGCTGATTCCGGGTGCATCCTTTTCGCCGGAAATGGCGGGTATGATCGAGCGATACGCCGACCTCATCCCGCCGGAACAGCTTCCCGAACTGCAGGCTCAGCTGCTCGCGCTTCCATCTCCCTGGATCTTGATACCCGTCGCGGTGACACAGGGAATCGTGGCTGGCGCGACCGTAAACGCGGCGGCGGCCTTCGGGGAAGAAGCGGGCTGGCGCGGATGGCTTTACCGAGAGCTCAGGCCACTAGGCTTCTGGAGGTCCTCACTGGTGGTGGGCACGCTGTGGGGACTGTGGCACGCGCCGTTGATTCTTCAGGGCTACAACTACCCAGCGCACCCCATGGCAGGCGTGGGCATGATGACCGCCATGTGTATCGGCCTGTCCCCTGCCATGACTCTGCTGCGCGACAAGACCGACTCAGTCGGGTCGGCGGCGGTCTTCCACGGCGTGTTCAACGCAACTGCCACACTGTCGCTGTTGTATGTGGTTGGTGGGTCAGACCTGACCGTTGGCGTGACCGGTGCGGCGGGACTTGGGGTGTTGGCGATGATGAATCTGGGCGTGTGGTGGGTGGAAAGACGCTCGTGATTGCCTTGTTCGCGCTGGCATACGATGGTGCGGCTGCCGCAGACTGTCCGGAAACACTCCGTTCATACACAGACCACTTCGCCGTCTAGATTTCCCCCGTCGAGTCCACCAACTCGATAGCGAGCGTCATGTCTATTCTTCTACTGTCCCTCGCCCTCGCTACTACCCCCAGCGACGTCCCCCACCCCGCAGCAGACCACTGGGTGTCAGATGTCGCCGACGTCCTAAGTCCGGACGAAGAAGCGCGGATAGACGCGGCCATCGATGAGTGGCGAGAATCCGTGCCGGTTGAGGTCGCTGTGGTGACCTTGCCCTCGGTAGATGGCACACCCAAGGCCTTTGCCACGGACCTGTTCAATACTTGGGGCATTGGAGACGCCGAGACAGACAACGGCTTTCTGTTGTTGCTCGTCATGGATGAGCGTCGACTCGAGATTGAAATCGGCACAGGCATGAACGAGATGTACAGCCAAGAGTGGCTGATTCGCATGCAGGAACGCCACATGGTTCCTTCGTTTCGCCAGGGCGAATTCGGCCAAGGAATGCTGACGGGTCTGGAGCAGCTTGTAGCCCACCAAGCGGTTGCTGGCGGCGAGAGTGCGGCGCAGGAGAGCTGGCAGTCCGCCACACCCGTTCTCGTTCAGCCGAGCACTGCACCCGCTCGCCCTCACCCTCGCCCTCGCCCTCGCCCTCGCCCGGCGCGCAGACCGCCTCAACAGCGGGTCACTCCGCAACTTAGAACGGGCATTCTCACTGTTCTTATGGGTGCCGCAGGTGGTGGAACAACAATCCTAGGCGGCGTCGCTGGCATTGTGCTGTGGCGCAGGAGAAGGCGGTGCCCCCAGTGCGACATCCCCATGACCCGACTCGACGACCGCGCCGAAGACGCACACCTGACTGCCAAGCAAATCTCCGAAGAACGACTGGGCAGCGCAAACTGGGAAGTGCGAATCTGTCCCGAGTGCCAGTTCAGCCGCACCTTCGACCACGGCAAGTGGTTCAGCGGCTACACGCGATGCGGCTCCTGCGACACCCGCGCTCTCACCAGCCGCTCCACCACTCTGGTCGCCGCGACAGAGTCCCACGGTGGCACGGTCGAGGTGAGCGAGCGGTGCCATCACTGCCCGCACACAAACCGGTACACCTACAAGACGGCCGCGCTGCCGCCACCGTCTGATGATGATGACAGCTACGGTGGAGGCTCCTCGTACAGCTCGAGCAGCTCGTCCAGTAGCTTCGGCGGTGGGTCCTCTTCGGGGGGTGGAGCTGGGTCGAGCTGGTAGTCGTGGGGTACCCTGCGTTCGACTCAAGGAATGCATCATGGCAAACACCGTTACGCGCACATCATCTGAAGGCCTCTTCTCACGACTCGCACAGAGTATCAAGAGTGTTGTCGGCGGATTCGCAATCTTCCTCCTGGCTTTTCCGCTACTGTTCTGGAATGAGGGCCGTGCAGTACAGACCGCGAAGAGCCTCAGCGAAGGCTCCGGCGCCGTACAGAGCGTCTCAGCGGACACCGTAGACCCCACACTCGAAAACGCGCTCGTGCACTTCAGCGGTCAGACGGTGACACCCGACACACTGACCGACCCAAACTTTGGCGTCTCAGTCCAGTCGGTAAAGCTGCGCCGCGAAGTCGAGATGTACCAGTGGAAGCAGACCGAACGTTCCGAGAAGCGCGACAAGGTCGGCGGCGGACAAGAGACCATCACCACCTACACCTACGACCAAGTGTGGGACGACGACCTGCTCGACTCCACACGGTTCGAAGAACAGCGTGGTCACCAGAACCCAAGCACGATTCGCTACGAAGGACAGACCTGGACTGCACGCCCGGTCACCGTAGGCGCCTACACCCTCGACGAGACCCTGGTTCGCCAGATGAACGACTTCGAGGACTACACCATCGACGCCACGACCGAGCTTCCAGCGTCGCTTCAGGGTGTCGCGTCGGCTCATGACGGCCGCTTCTACTTCGGAGCCGCCCCGTCGCGACCCACGGTTGGCGACATCCGCGTGTCGTTTGACGTTGTCTACCCTGGCCCCGTCTCGGTCATTGCACAGCAAGCCGGCACTGGAACGCGTGGCTACCAGACCGAAGCTGGCGATACCCTCGCCATGCTTCAGACCGGCAACCACAGTGCGGACGAGATGTTCTCGATGGCCCAGAGCGCCAACGCGACCATGACGTGGATTCTCCGCGGGCTCGGCTACTTCATGATGTTCATGGGACTGTCCGCACTGTTCCGCCCGTTCGCCCTACTCGCCGGCGTTGTGCCTATCTTCGGCCGCGCAGTGAGCCTGTTCGCAGCCCTCGTCGCGGGCGTCGTGGCATTCATGTTCTGGTTCGTGACGGTCGGTGTTGCGTGGCTGTTCGTGCGCCCGGTCCTCGGTGTCGCACTACTGCTAGGCGGCGCGCTGATGTTCGTTGTTGGCATTGTGCTCATGGTCGCGCTGTTCCGTGCCTATCGGGCGAACCAAGCCGAGCCCGCGACCTAGACGGCGCTCGGTGACGAGAACAACGCCGCCGGGGTCTTGGCCAGACTGCGCAGAATGCGTCCCGCGAGATCGACACCGCTAACCAGCGCATTCTCGACACGTCCTGGGTTCAGGGCGGACCCGCAGACACCAATGCGACCGTCCCACTGACTCATGGCCTCAGCAGCGACCTCTGCCCGGCCCACACGCCACGACCGATGGGTCCAAGCGATGGGCTCGGGAAGGTCGAAGGCCGCACGAACCGCCGCCAGTAGCGCCTCGGGCTGGCCATCAAATCCGGGGCGACTGGCACACAGCCACCGTTCTCCAGACGGGCGACCGGCTCGGGTAGCGTCGCGTACGACACGTTCTACAGGCCCCTCGGACATGCGGGCCTCCGCAAAGGACCACCTGCTCGCCATGGGGAGTGTGAAGGAAACGGCGGTCACCGGCTCGGTCGTCGCTGCCGGTGCGTGCCCTTCCAACAGCGCATTGCCGGGCTCAACCGCCAGACAGACTGCGCCAAAGCGTCCCAGTGCCTCGGCACCCACCAACACACCGTCGTCGGAGAGGGCGCTGACCCGCTGATTGAGCTGCACCGCGACGCCCTGACACATGCGAGCGACAACCGCAGCCATTCGCGGTGAGCCGATGTACCGCTTGGCGAGTCCCTCGGTAGCAATCACCTCTCCATCGCGAAGCGTGCCAAACACACCGGTCCACGGCGCCACAACGCCAGCGTCGACCCACGCCTGCACCCAGCGCTGCACCATGGGGTTGTGAGCCGTCAGATGCAGAGCCCCGGCGTCCACACGCACACCATCCAGGTCGGCGCTGCCCAGCCGCCCTCCGACACGGTCTGCGGCCTCGACCAACACAACGTCGAGCCCGGCATCCACTAGGGTTCGGGCACACGCCGCTCCAGCGACACCGGCGCCAATGACCGCCACACGAGGCGGGTTGACAAAGGCCGAAGTGTTGACCTGCTTCGCCCACTCTGAAACGTTCAGCCGACCGGCGTGGTGAGCGGTTCCGCGCCCACGAATTTCCCCAAGTACCGGGTTTTCTGGTGTAAATGGCCGGTCAAACTGGCCGAGCGCCCACAGCAATCCACCGTAGGAGGCCGGGTCTCTTCCATCGAGGGCGTAGCGGTGGTTCAGGTCAAGCAGTCGGTCCAGGGCGTGCTGGCCATCGCGACTCCAGCCTACAATCGCCTTGCCCCAGGTCATGCGCACGTTGTTGTGCAGCTCTCCGCGCATGAGCAGACTCTTCTGGGCGACGTCCCACAGGGCATCTCCAGTCCGCCCACGTGCAAGCGCCTCCCAGTCGAGAACCGTCCGTTCGTCTCCCTCATGGCGCTTCAGGGTCGCGCGGGCCCAGTCTGGAATGGCGCTGATGCGGTGCGGGTCGGGGCCAAACTTACAGAAGCTGTGCGCAATCTCGCGCCAGGTGATGAGCTCGTCTACGTACTTGTCGGCGCCCAGTTCTTCGGCTTCACGGGCCAGAGTCAGCGGCGAGACCATCCCGTAGTGCAGGTAGGCAGACATGCGAGAGACGCCGTCAATGAGCGGGTTGTTGCGGGTCTTGCCATAGCGCCTGAGGCCACCGTCCCGGTACGCTCGCCACCGCGCGTACCCCGGTCCACTTCCGCCTCGAGTGTGTGCAATCGGGCCGACGGAGTGGTCGATATCGCAGGCTCCCACCAGCTCTGCAATGTCTGCAGTGGAGAAGTCGACGGGCTCAAACGGCAGCTCGATGGACGCCTTCGGTACGGTCGGGACGATGTCTGTCCACGGGCGGAGAATGCGGTCATCGACGAGTGGTTGAATGGACTTACGAAACGGGTAGGCGCGGGTATGCACCTTGCCAACAAGCTTCATGGGCACCACACATGCCGTATCTACGCACCAAACAGGGGTTTTCGTGCCCGCTGCGAGTGCTGCCGTCCACTGAGTCAGCGGTGCCACCGGCATATCTTCTGTGACGACCAGACAGGCACGGTCGGCCAGGGTCTTCAGGTGCGGTCCACGATGCCCCGGACGCTCTAGATGGAACGCCGTTGCCAGACCGCGCGCACGAAGTCGGGGCTGTAGGTCCCGTGCCCCCTCCACAATGAAGGTGTGGTGACGGTCCGAGGCATACGGGTAGCGCTCGGACAGCGCGTGGTACACAAAGACTGGCTTTCCCAGCGCATTTCCCACGGCAATCGCAACGTCCAACGCTGGGTTTTCATGGGCTCGCTGGGCGGTACGTAGCCAGTACAGCACGAACTCACCGTCCGTTGGTTCTCCATCACCATCTAGGCGTTCTTCCAGGTGTTCGGGCAGTCTCATCGCGTCTCCACCTGACAGCTCGGGCACCAATACAGCGTGCGATTGGCCAAGGATGCCGTCTCAATGTCCTGGCTACACGTGCGACAGCTCGGGCGCTTGTACACCCAGTGACGGCCATCACGAGTACGCCGACCGGGAGACTCTTCAGGACGTACCGTCACAATACGCTTGGTTCGCACACCGATCTTGAGCAGCATGCTCGCGTCATCCCACAATGCTCGCACCGTCTGCTCACGCAGCTCTTTGGCTGGGGTCATTGGCGCGAGTCGTGCGCGGTACAGCATCTCAGCGCGGTACACGTTGCCTACGCCAGCAATCACCTTCTGGTCCATCAGCACCGCCGCAATGCTCCGACGTGTCTTGGCACAGGCACGCACGAAGCGTTCGACATCCCCGTTGCCAAGAGGGTCTGGGCCAATCCGGGCACGAATGGCGTCCACCGCAACCGGGTCGAGCAGCTCGCACGCCGTTGGGCCGGACAGGTCGGTGGTGTGGTCTGGAGTGGTCAGCCGAAGGCGAATCGCACCCTTGGGCTCGGGAGGCTCACCGCGCCAGTTGCGAAAGCGACCAAACAATCCCAGGTGGATGTGCAGGACGAGCGGCGTGTCCGACCAGTGGTACAGAAGGTGCTTACCCAGGGCCTCAGCACGGGTGAAGGTCTGTCCGTCAAGCTCAGCTGCACCGTCTGAAAAGCGCCCTTGAGGAGACGAGACCGCTAGCTCTTGATTGAGGTACAGCTTGGCGTGGTCCTGGGCCAAGCGGTGGATGGTGTGGCCTTCAGGCATGGGCGTCTCCGGTTCTGAAACCTAGTCAGACCCGGCGCTTGTCGAACGCCACAAATGGTCGCGGCAACCAAACCGGGTGATGGGGCGTGAACTGGAGGTCCCATGCGGATTGTTGGATTGCTTGCATTGATGTGCGCCGGGTGTGTACCGGACCCCACGGATTCACAAGTTGAGCCCGACACCGAGGTGGGCACCCAGATCGACGCCGACACCGACACCGACGCCGACACCACGCCAGTCCCGGCCACCCTGCAGGACGCGTTGGCCGCGCCCCCCGAACTTCTCGACGTGTGGGGAGAAGGATGGATTCGCGGCAATGAGCATCCCGTTCACCCCGTCCAGGTCCCCGCAAGCGGTAGCATCCAGACCCCCCTTCTGTGGTTGACCGCCGCCGATGAGGCATGGGTGCGCGTGTCAGTCGGGCACCAGTTCTTGCTTGTGGCAGACGGCCCAGAGGGCTGGCAATGGGTTGGCGACGGGCTTCGCTTTGACGAGATCAGCGTGTTTGGAGACGAAATCCTGGCCTCCGCCAGGGACCTAGAGACACCCGTTCGTCTCAACTTACGCACAAACAACTTGGGCGTTGTTGTCGTTCCGGGAACGAATGCCCCCAGCACAGACGCCATCTTGTCACTGGACTGCGGCGCGGCTTGCGACGGAGAAGCCGGTCCAGGACTCATCACGCTACCCGACGAGCAATTCCACGAAGCCTTTGTCGCAGCGCCGTCCGGTGGTGTGTTTGTCGGCAGCATGCGCGATGGCGCGATTACCCGGGTGGATGCATCGGGAACGGTACACCCCTTCAGCCCGCCACGCGACGGCTGGCTTCAGATGGGGATGCTCATCGACGAGGACCGGGGCCTGCTGTGGACCTGTGCTGTGCAGCTGGAAGGCCTGTACGGAGAGGTCCGTAGCTACCAGCTCTCCGATGGAGCGGTGCAACACACATTCGACCTGACCGACATCAACGACGCGGCCACGTGCAACGACTTGGACCTCGCCTCCAACGGCCATTTGTATGTGTCCGACCGCGAAAACCCTCACATGTATCGCCTACAGCCCGACCAGAACATTGGCGTGCAAGTCGCCACCTCCGACCTTCTCAACGGCCTCTTGGGTAGCAATGGTGTGGCGATGACGCCGGACGAAACCGCGGTCATCATTGGGAACTACGCGCCAGCACGCCTAGCGGTTGTGTACTTGGATGCCCCCAACGAACCCATCGAAATGACCTTTGAGGGTGGGGCCTTTCGTGATGGCCTCACGGGGGGTGCCGACGGCATCTTCTGGCATGGTGATGCGCTGTATGTCTCGTTTCCAGGAAAGCTCATCCGACTCGTCCCCCACGGACGCGATTGGACCCACAGCACGCTCTACGAAGTGCCCCTGGCCGGCGGAGTGTCCGACGTTCAGCCCATTGGGGACACCCTTTACGTAGGAAACGGCCAGCCAATCGCCTACGTGGCCGGCTCTACGCCTGACCCGTTCACCGTGGTTCCTGTGCCGTGGTCAGCTTGGGAACTGGACTGAGGCACTGTTGGACGCCCCACATTGCCCACACCGGCAGGCCCCCTCTACGTAGTTAAGACCAACGCAATGCTCGGACGCGTCTTAGGTGACCACACCAACACAGAGGCGTGGAGCTGTCCAACGTAGCCATGGCCCGAGACATGCGCTCAGGCGACAGCTCTATTTTCCAAGTGGTACCCTGAAGTCCCCCGGGGACCGCCATGATTGCTCTGCTCGTCACACTCGCCGCCCACGCAGGCGTGCCCATGTCCTTCCAGCACCAAGGCCGTCTGCTCGACGCCGCCGGGGGCCCCCTGAACGGTCCCTATGAGCTGTCTTCACGCTGTACGACGCCGAGACCGGTGGCTCGTCTCTGTGGACGGACACCCAGACACTCCCCGTGGAAAACGGGTACTACGCCCATCAGCTCGGCGGAACCGGCGGACCGTCCCTCGACGGCGACCTCTTCATGGCCAACGAAAATCTGCGGGTGAGTCTCCGGAGGCGTGCGCTGTAGACGACTCAGAAGCTTGGACCGTCATCAAACGCCTGGATGTACCCAGCTGCCGGCGCAATATCTTCGGTTCCACCACCTAGGTAGGTCTGCCGCCGCGACGCACACGAGGTGAAAGACGTGCCCACAGACCCGGGGTAGGTGTAGGCGCTGGTGAAGGTCGAGGCGATGATGTCGGTGGGCACGGACAGCCACGGATTGCCGGCGATAGTCACCACGTTGAAGTCGTCTTCAAACTGAAGATTCGGTAAGAACGCACTTGCTGGGCGTACAATCGTACACGCAGGCGAGAAGTCCACTTGGGCTCTCCCCAACGTTCGGCTGGCCAACCCATCCGCATTGAACACCTCGCGCAGCACGGCGCGGTCAAAGCCGAACTCGCAGTTGACGGTGTCGCCGTTGGCGCCCGTGTAGGCGACCGTCCCGTATACGTCTTCCCAGACGAAGCGACGTGCCCTCTCAGTGCCACTGATGGGCACTCCGGTACACGAGCTGGATGCACCCGTGCTGGTGGTCAACACCTCGGACGAGAACAAGGCTTCTACAGTCAGTGGACCGGACAGAGTGGCTACACCCGCAGAGCAGCCGTTGCCCCAGCAGTCGTCGTCTGCGCAGTCCACGAGGCCGTCGTCATCGTTGTCCTCTGCATCGTTGCACGCGGCCTCCAGACAGGCAGCACTGCCGACACAGTCGGAGTCTTCACAGTCCGCCAGGCCGTCGCCGTCTTCGTCTCCAGGCGAGTCACAGACTTCACTACAGCTTGGGCCCCAACAGTCGGAGTCCGCGCACTGAGCGGCACCATCCGCGTCTTCGTCCGTGGCAGCGTCACAGTCTTCGGCACAGGCCGACCCAAAGCAGTCCGAGTCTGCGCAGTCCGCTAGGCCGTCGCCGTCTTCGTCGCCGGGGCTATCGCACGCCTCGTCACACAGTCCGCCGGCTACCCAGCAGTCGTCGTCGGCACAGCCAAGGAGCGAGTCACCGTCTTCATCTGCGGTCGTGGAGCAGTCCTCAGCACAGGCCGCACCAAAGCAGTCAGAGTCCGCACAGGACACGTCGCCGTCGCCGTCTTCGTCCGTCTCGGTGTCGCACACTTCAGCGCACTCTCCGCCCGGAACCCAGCAGTCGGAGTCCAGGCAGTCCGCGGCACCATCACCGTCTTCATCACCCGCGGTGTTGCAGCGCTCGTCACAGGCGTCTCCGAAACAGTCCGAGTCCGCACAGCCCGCGGCACCATCGCCGTCTTCGTCGAGTTGGGTGGCGCAGTCCTCGTCACATGCGCTGCCAAAGCAGGCCGAGTCGGCACAGTCGACGTTGCCATCACCGTCGTCATCTACGCCGTTGGAGCAGTCTTCTTCGCATAGAGCGGTGACACAGTCGGAGTCTGCACAGCCAGCGTCGCCATCGCCGTCTTCGTCCGTCTCAGTACGGCAGTCCTCGGCACACTCTTCGCCCCAGCAGACACTGTCCAGGCAGTCGATCAGGCCGTTTCCATCGTCATCGATGCCGTTTCCGCACTCTTCTTCTGGAGTTCCGCACGCGAATAGGGAGAGCATGAATAGAACAGTCAGGCGGCTCATTGCTCACCTCCAGCGTTGGTCAGTTCCAGGGTGTAGTCGACCTCACACGTGCTCCCGGTGCTGCCGAGTCCAAAGGTCCGCGTGGTGCTTCCAACACCGCTCGCCACGTAGCATCCACGGTCTCGCGGAAGGCACTCTCCATCGACACACGCGGTCTGCTGCTCAATGACCGCGCTGGCATCCGGCGCACAGAGCTCCAGCGACCACCCAAGCGAGTCGGGGTCTAGGATGGGAACGGCCAGCCAGGCCATCGCGGTGGTCGCGTCTGTCTCGCAGATGCCGGGGGCTGGGCCCGCATTACAGGCGTTGATGCTGCCAGAGACGAGCACATCTCCCCGCAACAGCGCGAGTGTGGCCGGAACTGCGGCAGCATCACAGGCCGAGCCCGCGCAGTCTGGGTCAAGGCCATCGGCCAAGCCGTCGCAGTCATTGTCCACGCTATCAAAACAGTCGTCGCCTTCGTCGAATGTGGTGTCAACACCCAGGCAGCAGTCGTCGTCCAGGCCGTCCGTCAGGCCATCACAGTCGTCATCTACGCCGTTGTCGCACTGCTCCAGCAAGTCTGGCGAGCGGTCGCCGTCAAACGGACAGTCCTCGCACAGGTTGGGGGTTCCGTCGCCATCGGAGTCGCCGTTGACCTCGCTGTAGAACACGCGCGAGGTCCTCTGTGCCGGACACTCGGAGTTTGGAACGCCAGAGTTGCCACCGAAGAAGAATCGTGGTCGACCACAGGCGGAGGTGTTGGCGTTGCTGTAGGACGCGCCACAGCTCGTTCCCGACGCCGCATACAGGCAGCGGTCGACGGGTTCGGCCTCGTCACCGTAGTCGAGCTCCACGTCGACCCAGCCGGTCATCTGAATCTTGCCAGAGCCCAGTGGGACCGACGAACAGTCGCCAAGGGCGGTCTGTGGAATGCCCGTGACTTGGACATCCATCGGAGTGGTGGAGTCGGTCCACACGCCGTCTGGGATTGGGAAGGTGGCCGATACTGGGGGTCGGACGCCTTGTTGACCGTAGCAGCCTAGCTCTTGACTAGGCAGTGTCCCGACGTGCACGCCGTTGACGGAAACACTGGGCATGGCCACGGGCGTTGTGGGCGCAAAGTTGGAGCAGAAGCCACCATCAAAGTTGGACTTTTGGTAGGAGCAGGCGAAACCCATGTAGGTGAGTGTGATGGACTGGGCGACGGGCAATGCGGCGGTTGGACAGACGTCTTCGCAGCCAACGAGACCATCGCCGTCGTCGTCTGTGAAGCCGTCATCTGCTTGTCCGGTACAGTCGTTGTCGATGCCGTCACAGATTTCGGTCGCACCCGGGAACGAGGTGGGGTCGGTGTCGCGGCAGTCCGGGTCGGCGTCGCACGAGGTCACGCCGTCGCCGTCATAGTCCCCTGGGTTGGCGAAACGGTTGGAGTCATCGCAGTCTTCCACCTCCACAACGCTACGCCACTGGGGACTGATCCTGCACCCTTCATAGACGGTCTGCGTTGACGCGAACCCATCATTGTCTGCGTCTCCGTACCAGGTCTGACAGCCTTCGCTGCACGTCCAACCGAAGATGGCGTCATCATCGCAGTCGTTTTCGTCACACACGCCGTCTTCGTCGGCGTCTATGGTGCTGGTCTGGCAGCCGGGATTGCTGTCGTCGGAGTCTGTCTCTTGGCAGTACCCGTCGGCGTCTGAATCGATGGTGGAACTGAAGCACAGGGGGTCGTTGGGGGCGGTGTCCTGCTCGTCGCACACGCCGTCGTTGTCGGTGTCTTCGCTGATTGTGCAGGTGGCGTTGCGGTCGTCAGTGTCGGTCTCGGTGCAGAAGCCGTCCGCGTCTTCGTCAATGCCGGTGGTGAAGCAGTTCGGGTTGTTGTCGTCCGCATCTCGGTCGAAACAGTAGCCATCGTTGTCTGTGTCGATGTCCGTTCGGCCACACTCGGGATTGCGGTCATCCACGTCGTTGTCTGCGCACACACCGTCCAGGTCAGCGTCTGTTCGAATGGCGCCGCAGTCGGGACTGACATCGTCAACGTCGTCACAGCGGTAGCCGTCATTGTCAGGGTCTGGGCAGTCGCAGGCCTCAACATCGGCGTCATCTGCAAGGCCGGAGCAGTCGTTGTCTAGACCATCCGTACAGTCCTCGAAGGTGTCTCCGGACACGCGAGGGTCGCGGTCATCACAGTCCGTTCCGCCACAGGCGACCGTGGAGTCGCCATCACCGTCAGCGTCGAGGTCGTCGTCAAATCCAGAGCAGTCGTTGTCGATGCCGTCTCCGCACACCTCAACAAGCTGTGGAGAGCGCGCGGCAGACGTGTCGTCACAGTCGGGAACGGCGTCACAGGTGGACACACCGTCGTTGTCTGCATCTAGGGGGTGGACGAGGGCATCGGTGTCGTCGCAATCCGGAACAGCGTCACAGGTGGACACACCGTCAGCATCGGCATCGAGTCCGTTGACCATAGGGTCGGCATCATCGCAGTCGCCATCACACGACGACTGACCGTCTTGGTCGACGTCTAGGGTGGACAGCTCCGCGTCACCATCGTTGCAGTCGTCCATTGCACAGACGCCGTCACCATCCGCGTCTACACAGGGTTCCGTGGTTGAGCAGCCGGCGCTGAGGGCACAGAGAGTCAAGAAGAGGGACAGGTGTCGCATGACGTTTCAACCGCGTGTCGAGGAAGCGGCAGTGTAGGCCAGCCGCCCCATTCCGGCGAACCTTTGCGCGGTTCTAGCGTGAATTACGTAGGCGACACTACCCCCGTTGAACGCCAGTAATTACTGGACCTTCAGCCGAGCCGGCGACCGACGAGCACGGCATTGCCGTGGTGCAGACGCAACGCCCGAACCACCGGGCCACCCAGAAGTAAGGGGCCCGGAGTCCGTCACGCAACCTGTGAAGACGGGTCACTCCTCAGTAGGAGGAGCCGCCTCCTTGGTGCTGAGGCTCTTGTAGGCGTGCCGAATCTTGCCGAGGAGGTCGTTGGTGGAGTCCTCAACACTGTCGGCGGCGTCCTTGGCTTTCGGCCGGACGGTGCGCTGGATGAAGTGACGCCAGCGCTCTTCAACATGGTGCCATTCTTCCTTGGCTTCCATCTCACCTAGGTGAATCTGCAAGCGGAACTTGTCTCGCATGCGCGCGAGTGCAGAAGCTTCCTTCTGAATGTCGGGTTCATGCTCGCTCGCCTCACCCAGCTCCATCGTTGCCAGATGGACCTGAAGCTTGAGTTCGTCAGCCATTTGACCGAATGCGGATTCGCTCGATTCTTTACTAGTCATGGGGTCTTTCCTCCAGACTTGAAGTACGCACAGGCGCAGCCGTGGCTAGAGGTTTTTCGCGGAAAATCAGTGGCTACGAGTCCCCTTCCAACAGTGTACGAACGGCGGTGTTGAACAGGCCGTGCTCAACGGTGAGCTCGTCACTGCGGCAGCTTGTGGACCTTCGGCGGGCGGTGCATTCCGAGCCGGCGCCGGATGATGGCGTTCAAGAGAATGGGCAGCGCGGTGATGCCAACGCCTGTCACGGCAATGCAGATGAATCCCGTGGCCCAGCCCGCAAAGCCGCCTGCAATCCACGCCACCGACACACTGTGTAGGAACTCCGAGCCGGTGAAGCGGGCGAGCGTATCGAAGAACTGCGCCCCCAGGCCGCCCACCACAAACAACAGAATCCAGAACGGAGCACACAGGACGAAGACCAGCACAGACACAGGTGCGCCGAGGGTCGCGATAGGCGACCGCCGAACGTAGCGCCGGTAGCGTTCGAAGTAGTCGAGACCTTCGGACACAGGCATCCAACCGTTGAGCCGCGTGCCTTCGTGTACTCCCGTGACGCGGACCCCAGAAACGAAGCGCTGACCACAGCTGGTCAGTGCAAGGAGCGTGGTGTGGCAGTTGTCGCACTCCCCCCGACCGTCCACCGAGCCTGCGGGAGAGCCGCACGACGGGCACGAGACGGCTGACGCGGAGCCACGGTGCAGGAACGGCCCAATGGTCACCTCGCTGTTGAAGAAGCTCCACATGGGCTTGTGCACCGTCGACTCCGGCAGCAGGTCGAGAACCCCCTCACCGGCAGAAATCGTTGAGCGCTTTCCACAGTGCGTGCAGCCGTAGGACAGCTCGGTATCGGCATCGAGAGTCACCGGACGCTCACACTTTGGGCAGGCATCGACCACCATTGGGCCGCCCACGCCACGCGCCAGCCAGACAGCCCGCCAGTCGCCACGCAGAAGCGAGCGCCACGACAGCACGGTCGAGCGACTCTCACCGTGAGTGGGCCAGCTGCCTTCAAAGCAGTGGCCGCGTGGACACTTGAGTGGGACAGGGTCGTAGTGCGACGTCTCACAGGCGTTGCCACACTGTGTGCAGCGCGGGGCGAAGGGTGTGTGGGTCATCTGGTGTCCTTCAGTGTCCAAGCAGACGACCGGTGAGTCCCCTAAGGCACTCTGTAACAAAGCGACCGACAAGCCGTGAGCACGGGCATTGTGGGGTGTCGTTGAGAGTGCGCGACCACCGATGTCCGGTCCGCAGTATCTGCGTGATTATTCCCAGGCGGATGGGGCAAATCACACATGGGTCGCATGGGTTCAACACGCGCTGTCGCACGAACTCCCGCCCACAGCGGGCCTCAGAGCACGCCGCACGACCGACTGCGCTCCAGTGCCACGTGGCACTCATCTTGCATCCCACTGGTCATGCAAACCCAACCAACGATGACCGGTCTCAGTACGTCAGAGGCCGAGGCACGCCTCGCTTCTGAGGGGCCAAACACCCTTCCAGGCCCAGAGCGACGCACACTGCTGCGAATCATTCTGGAGGTGGTCCGCGAACCGATGTTCCTGCTCCTGATTGCAGCAGGCGCCCTATACCTGTCGATTGGCGACCCACAAGAAGCCCTGATGCTCTTGGGTTTTGTTGCGGTGATTATTGGCATCACCGTCATTCAAGAGCGTCGTACCGAGCGCGCTCTAGACGCACTGCGCGACCTCTCTCAGCCCCATGCAGTGGTCATCCGCGGCGGAGAGCGACTCACCATCTCCACGACACAGGTGGTGCGTGGCGACCTCATCGTGGTCAGCGAGGGCCAGCGGGTGCCGGCAGATGGCAGCTTGGTCGACGGAACCAGTCTGGCTGTAGACGAGAGCCTACTCACCGGCGAGTCCGTCCCGGTCCGAAAGGTTGCGCGAACCTCAGACGCTGTCCCCATGGAACGCCCCGGAGGCGAGGACACCCCCTTCGTCTTTGGCGGAACCCTGGTGGTTCGCGGCCAGGGCGTGGTCGAGGTGAGCGCAACCGCCTTGAAGACAGAGATGGGTCGCATTGGAGCCGCCCTGTCCGAGCTGAGCCCAGGACGCAGTCATCTGCAGGAGGAGACACGGCGAATCGTGCGGGTTGTCGCAACAGGAGCGCTCGTTCTCGCGGTCGCCGTGACGCTCATCTACGGACTGACCCGAGGCGCCTGGTCACAAGGCATCTTGAGCGGACTCGCCACAGCGATGGCGCTTCTGCCCGAGGAGTTCCCGGTGGTACTCACCGTGTTCCTGGCCCTCGGAGCCAGGCGCCTGTCCAAACAGGGGGTGCTGACCCGGCGCATGGCCGCAATCGAGACACTGGGTTCAACCACCGTGTTGTGCTGCGACAAGACCGGCACACTCACCCAGAACCAGATGAGGGTCCGCGCCTTGTGGTCGCCCCAGGGCACCTGGATGTCGGACGACACAACGCCCATGGCCGAAGACGTGCACGGCATCGTGGAGAACGGAATCTTGGCCAGTCCTGTGGACCCCACCGACCCCATGGAGGTCGCCTTACACGCGCTCGGGCAAGCAGCTTTGAGCGGTACCGAACACCTGCACCCCGACTGGGCCCTGCGACGTGAGTATCCGCTGACGCCAGAGCTTCTCGCCATGACCCGAGCGTGGTCGACCCCCGAAGGTCAGCCCGGACACCGCGTCTCAGCGAAGGGCGCGCCCGAGGCCATCTTCGATCTGTGCCACCTCAGCGACCATGAGACAGCGCAGGGAGTGGCCAAAGCCCAAGCACTAGCAAGCCGTGGATGGCGGGTGCTGGGTGTTGCTCACGCCGACCATCATTCAGACACGCTGCCCACAATTCAACACGACTTCGAGTTCCGATTCGATGGGCTCGTAGCCTTCGAAGACCCGCTGCGGGACGAGGTTCCAGAGGCTATCGCCCAGTGCCACAGCGCCGGGGTTCGGGTGATGATGATCACCGGCGACTACCCCGAGACGGCCTTGGCAATCGCCAAGTCTGCGGGCCTTCCCGAGTCACTCCCCATTCGAGGGTCCGACATGGGCACGTTGGACGACGAGGCTCTCGGCGCCCGCCTCGCAACAACCCATGTCGCCGCACGCATTGTCCCCGAAGACAAGCTGCGCATTGTTCAGCTTCTCCAGGCATCCGGCGAGATTGTGACGATGACTGGGGATGGTGTGAACGACGCCCCAGCACTCATGGCCGCGGACATTGGTGTCGCCATGGGACAGCGCGGCACACAGGTCGCCCGCGAGGCTGCCGACGTTGTCTTGGTCCACGATGACTTCGGGAGCTTGGTTGTCGCCATGGGCGAAGGCCGGCGTATCTTCGACAACCTCCAGAAGTCCATGGCCTACATCCTGGCCATCCACGTACCCATTGCTGGGCTAGCGATTGTGCCAGCCGTCGCCGGCTGGTCCGCAGCGCTCCTACCCGTTCACATTGTGATGCTCGAGCTCATCATTGACCCGGCCTGCTCTCTGGTGTTCGAAGCGGAGCCCGCAGAGCCGGGCAACATGAACCGTCCGCCGCGAGCCCGCGACGCGACTATGATCGACCGTCGCATCCTTATTGGCTCGGTCCTCCAAGGACTCGTGGTGCTCGCAGTCGTGCTGGTCGTCTTCGCATGGGCCTCCGCTCGCTTTCCCGACTCGTCCGACTCTGTGCGCAGCCTGACCTTCATGGCGTTGATGGTCAGCAATGTTGGACTCATCTTGGCCAACCGGTCGTGGGACCGGTCGGCATGGGCGCTGTTGAAGACCTACAATCCAGTGTTTCCTTGGATTGCAGCCGCCGCATTGGCAGGCGTCGTCGGTGTCACCTACCTACCCGGACTCAACGGGATTCTGCACTTCGTGGCGGTCCCGCTGGCCCTGACGGGCGTCGCCGTACTCGCCGGACTGGGCTCGCTGGTCTTGGTGGAAGGCCTGAAAGTGCTTGGGCGCAACGTCGGATGAGGTCGGCCTGACGCCAGCCCAAGCGCATCCCCTAAACGGCACCCAATACGGTACTCTGCACGTCTATCATCGGGGATTGTCATGCTTCGTACACTCACTCTCGCTCTCTTCCTGTCGTCAACCGCCGCCGCCGCCGACATTGAGCTCGCCCACCAAGGTCGACTGTTGGACGCAACGGGCAATCCCTACAACGGCACCCACACCATCACGCTCCGCCTCCTTGACGACAGCACTGCCGACACGCCCTCCGCAGTCGAGCTGCACAGCGAGGCCTTCACCGGCATCACCCTGTCGGACGGGTACTACGCGGTCGTTCTCGGACAAGACAGTGGCAATCGCTTGGATGCCGCCGATGTCTCAGGCGATGTCTGGCTGGAAGTGATTGTGAACACCACCACGCTCGCTCCCCGGTCAAAGCTCACGGATGTCCCGGGTATCGCTGTCCCCTCTGGGACTGGAGCCAGCGAAGAGACCGCGGCATTTAGCTGCAAAATCCTGCACGACAGTGGTGTCACCGTAAGCGGGTTGTACTGGATCAACCCAACCGGGGACACGCCGGTTCGCACGTGGTGTGACATGACCACCGACGGTGGCGGCTGGACCCTCGTCTCGCATGCCTTCACAGGGTCGGTCAGCACAGGCGGAACCAACAACAGTCATCGGTCGCTGCGCTGCGGCGGCGGCAACTTCCAGCCGCGAAATCGCGGAGCCGGGTCGGGCGCCATTGAAGCGGTGGCACTCGCACAAGCCTCAACCGAGATGGCCATCGGCATGGAAATCGACGACGAGACGCGCCTTACCGGTGACCTGACCGCCTACGACCGCGCCTACAAGTTCAACATTCCTACGCCAAGCGCCGTGACCTTCGCCAACCACTCCTACTACGCCCCAAACTGGGCCACGGTCGCAGGCCCCTGCGTAGCGGTCACACTCACCCGTATCGACGGCGGTGGTACGTACTCAGCCACGCAGTACACACTGCGAAATAGCCTAGGAACTAGCTGGGGAGATACCTTTCCGACTGGCTACGGCGTGGCCGACACGACCACCTGCATCAACCACAACGGGGATGCGTTCGTGCACTCCATCCACTCCGGCTCCTACAGAGACTACGACACCAACGAGTGCGACGTTCAAGGTGGCCGAACCATGTATTTATAGTGGGGAAACTATGTGGATGACGCCGGCGGCGGAGGGACCGCAGGCACAGGCAAGACCGGCTCCAGCGCCATCTGGCTGCGCTAGACCCGCGCCAAGACCTCATCAAACGGCACATGCCCAAGCACACCCCACGCGGGATGCTTGCGCAGCTTGCCGCTCACCGCTCCTGGCGAGCTCAAGCCACACAACATGCGAGCGCGCTGGCGGGGACTCTCCAGAGCACGCGAAGAATCGCTACACACGGCCTGAATGGCTTGCTCTTGCGACCCGGTGAACTGCACAGGCTGACGCTCGGGCATGTTCGGGATGTCTTCGCCCAGGCAGCGGTCGCAGTGTCCGCACGGGCCGTCCAGGTCTTCACCAAAGTAGCCGAGCAGTGCGCCAGTGACGCAGGTGTCTTGACCGGCCAAGGCCAGCACGTTGGCAATCCGGTCAATGTCTCGCGCTTCAGAGTCCGCGAAACGTTGGTGCAGGCGTTGGACGAGTTGTTCCGGGTCTGTTGGACGGGTCGCGACCCGGTACCCATGACGCACACCACTGACCTTCAGCTCAAGTTCTCCCTCGTCTTTCAAGAACTCCAGAGCCGAGACTAGTCGCTGCCGGGGCTCGCCCAATCTCTCCGCAGACTCGGTCAGGTCAATGCTGAACCACAGACGCGCCTTCTTGGAGCAGGACAGCACGCGTCGCAAGAAGTCAGCTCGCTCCGGATTAAAGCGCGCCAGAATCTCGGCCGAGCTGCGCGCGGGCTTGAACTTGTAGGTGTCGTAGAACGGTGACGTAGACGCCAGCACCCCTTCGAGCTCCAAGTAGGTCAACAGCGTTGCAACCACGAGCGTACGAATATCGTGGCGACGGGACAGCTGGTAGCGAGACACGTCAAAGCGCTCGCCGAGAGACAGCAGCTCGGTCACAAAGCTGCGCACATTGTCCTGCGACGGCGTGTCACCGTACGAGAAGTTCTGCAGGGTGACGGCGTCATCTGGACAGGCGAGCAGCTCACAGACAGATGGCTCACCGTCTCGTCCCGCACGCCCAATCTCTTGTGCATAGTTCTCGAGCGCGCCGGGCAGATTGTAGTGGTAGACGTAGCGGATATTGGACTTATCAATACCCATACCAAAGGCGATGGTCGCAACAACAACACCGGCTTCGGACGCCATGAACCACTCTTGCACCGCAGTCCGGTCGTCTGTGTCCATGCCTGCATGGTAGGCGCGGGTGGTGTGGCCGGCGTTGGACAGGAGCTTGGCCACACGCTCGGCGGTCTTCTGTAACGTCACGTAGACAATGGTCGCCCCAGCAGAGTGGTGCGACAGTCGCCCCAGCAAGTGGCTGTCCCGCTGGCTGGCGGTCACCGGCGTCATGCGCAAGAACAGGTTCGGACGGTGAAATCCCGTGTGAACAAAGTCAGCTTCTGCAATGTCGAAGGCGGTACAGATGCCTGTGGCAACCGCCGGTGTGGCGGTCGCGGTGAGGGCTAGAATCCGCCCCACGCCCAGCTGCTTCTGAATCGCTGCAAGCTTCAGGTAGTCCGGGCGAAAGTTGTGCCCCCACTCCGAGATGCAGTGGGCCTCATCAATCGCCATGAGCGAGATGTTCAGGTCCTTCAGTCGGGCCATGAACCGTTCATTCTGGAAGCGCTCTGGAGACACGTACAGCAGCTTGGTCGTACCTGCGCGTAGGTCGTCCCACACCTGGCGATAGGTCTGAAGGTCTAGCGACGAGTCCAGCCGAGCCGCCGGCACGCCTCGACCCTGTAGAAAATCAATCTGGTCCTTCATCAGCGCAATCAAGGGAGAGACCACCACAGTCAAGCCCTCCATCATCAACGCGGGCAGCTGGTAGCATAGGCTCTTGCCACCACCGGTTGGGAAGACCGCCAACACGGACTGTCCGGCAAGCAGCTTGTCAATCACCGCCGCCTGGCCAGGGCGTAGCTGTGAGAAGCCGAAGGTGTCGCGAAGAACTACGAGTGGGTCTGTCATCGCTTGATTCCTTTGATGCTGTACACAAGCGGCACATCTTGCCCGCCATGGTCGAGGCGGAAACGACCGGGGTCACGCTCCACCAATCCGGTGAAGCAGTCATACGGGCTGAACGGGAACTCGTGAACGTGCACAATCTCGATGCCGGCTGCAATCAGCGCGGTAATCACGGTGCCTAAGGGGTGGCTCCACACGGCAACGGTAGTGACGTCCGACCCGCTGTTCTCGGTGTAGGTGCTCTCGTCTTCGACGTCAGGATGTTCCTGATGGAAGTAGGAGTACCCCGTGACGAGGTCCACCACGGGATGAAACTCGGCCATGTAGAACACGCCGCCCGATTCCAGGCAGTTCGCCACAGCGCGAGCCCAGCGCTCAATGTCTGGAAGCCAACAGACGGTGCCGTAGGACGTGAACACCACATCATAGCGAGCGGTCGTCGACTCACCGAACGTGTAGACGTCTTCACAGACAAACGTGGCTGCGATGCCTGTCTTGTTGCTCAATGCCCAAGCTTGCTCAACCGCCGCCGGAGACAGGTCTACCCCAGTGACGTTCGCCCCCAGGCGTGCCCAAGACAGCGAGTCCAAGCCAAAGTGGCACTGCAGATGCAGCAGAGTCTTGCCGCTGACGTCCGGCAGCTCGCGAAGCTCAATCTCCCGCAAGGATGTCTGACCCGAGAGAAACCCAGGAACATCGTAGAACGTGGACTCAACATGGACCGCCGTTCGAGCGTCCCACGCGGTCCGATTTACCTGCAAGTAGTCCATGCGTCACGCTCCAAGCGGGGTGTACCCCGTGGGCGAGCCAAAACCTGTCCGGACTACGCTGCCTCGCCGCCCATCAGCACAGACTTGGCGCGAAGCAGCGCCGCCGGAGAGCCCGACAAGGCCACGACATCGCCCAACTGAAGGGCCTCATGGCCGGTTGGCAGTGTGACGGTCTGGCCTGGCCTACCGATCGCTACAACCGTAGCGCCAGAGCGGCAGCGCAGGTCCAGCTCAGCGAGGGTCTTGCCCACCGTGAGCGCCCTCTCTGTGACTTCCCACATCTCCACGTCCAGGTCTGCGAGTGTTCCCACGTCAACTGTAGCCGGCGCGCGTGAGACGTTGGTATCGACCTGATCTCCCTGTACATGACGGGCGAGGTTCTGTGCGACGAGCACCACACCCGAGGTGTACGTCAGCGGTGTCCGTCGCAACACAAGACCCAGCACGACCAAGGCACCGAGCACTGCGGTCAAGAAGATGGTCTCCACCCACGGACCCCGGACAAACGGACGCAAGAGCGCCAGCGTTGGCAGGCCCACACCCAAGACAACAGCCACCAACACTAAGGCTTCAACCGGGGTTGTACGCCCAGACGCACCGCGGATGCTGCGCGCGAGCAGCCGAACCACAGCCGCGAGTCGCAGTCCGCTTCGAACCAGCCCAATGCAGAACGGGACGGCCAGGAGCACTGTCGCCACATCCACACCAATGACGTAGGACGCTGGAATGTGCGGCAACAGGGTGTGGTGGGTGACAAACAGCACAATCAGCGCCAGCCAATCGAGCAACAGCGCCGTCAGTGGCTGCCGAACCGAAGGACCATCCTTCGCTGTTCGCATGCGACGAATGAACCCTTGGTAGTTCACCAATAGTCGATGCGCCCAGTCGGGCGTCCAGCGGTCTGCGGCGTCGATGAGCAACAGTCCGCGCCCCAGGAATTGGGGTGTTGTAAAGGCCGTGACCGTGGCAACGGTGACCAGCGCCGGAAGCGTCTCAGCCGGCAAAATACCGCCGCCAATCGCAATCGTAGCCAGAATGAACGACAGCTCACCGACCTGACCGAGCGCCAGACCCGAGTAGATGCCCTTGCGGATGCTGTGGCCCGTCAGCACCGTTCCGAGCGTCACGGAGAACAGCTGCATGCCGACAACAACCACGCAGAGCATCGCCGCCAACGGCAAGCTGCGCCAGGACACGGCTGGGTCCACAGACATGCCAATCGACACAAAGAAGATGGCCGAGAACAGCGCCCGCAGCGGCTCGATAGCGTGTTCGACCTCATGTCCTTTGCCCGACTCGGCCACGGCGATACCGCAGATGAAGGCGCCAAGGGCCACCGAATAGCCAGACAAATCCGCGACCATAGCCAGACCAAACGCGGCACCCGCAACGAGGACCACCAGCGACTCGGAGTCCGACTGGGTCAGGGCAAAGCGAATGAGTCTGGGCAGCACCAACAAGCCGCCCACAAGCATGACGACCACCGCGCCGGCAAGCTGGGCAATCATCAATGCGACGGACTGCGTGCTGAGAGTCTCGCCTAAGGCCAGTGTAGTGACCAATGCGAGCAGCACAATCGCGACCACATCCTGAACCACCAGGATTCCAAAGACATGGGAGCGAACGTCAGGATCGACGGGGGTATCGCGCAGCACAGCGCTGACCACCATGGTGCTCGAGATGGCCATCGTGGCACCGAGACACACACTGGCGGTTGTGTCCCAGCCGAGCACCGAGCCCACGGTGAATCCCGCCCATGACAAGGCACCAATCTGGAACCCGGCAGTCAGGCCAGAAACGGGTAGAATCTCCAGCAAACGCTTTATACGGAACTCAAGTCCAACCGCGAACATGACGAGAACCACGCCGACTTCCGCGAGCTCTTCAATGCGATGGGGGTCCGCAAACAATGGAATGGGAATGTACGGACCCACAATGAGTCCGGCGAGCAGGTAGCCAAGAATGCTGGGTTGGCCCAGACGACGCATCAACATGCCAACAAGTGCAGCCACAACCGTAACAATCGCCAGGTCATTAAGCATAACGTCGTGCAATCGGCACCCCCAAAGTGCCGCCATACCTCCTGTCGACTCACCCGGACAGAGGCCGCAGACAAACCCAGTCCACTTCCAGGAGCATTTCGACTAGTCTTGTGCAGGCCACATTCACAGGCCCCTGCAAGCGCGGCCATTGCCAACGTCACCGGAACAGGACACAAGCCCACATGGCCACTCGCGGACCCGGACATGCCTTTCCTGGCGACCTTAGACACTCTTTGCTAAACGCAGCACTTCTGCTGATCAAAGCCGGTGAAGAACCTGGTCTTCGCGCCGTCGCCCGGCAAGCCGGAGTCAGTCCGGGCGCGCCCTACCACCACTTCGCGAACAAGCAGGCGCTGTTGGCCGCCGTCGCCAAAGAGGGCTTCACAACCCTCAACCAGGCACTCGACGCCCAGACACATGCACACCCCGAAGACCGACTGCGAGCGGTCGCTGGAGCCTATGTGTCCTTCGCGATTGCCCATTCCGGCCACTACCGGGTGATGTTCGAACCCCAGCTTATCGACGTTGGCGACGCAGACCTTGAGTCGTCCGCCACCCAAGCCTTCCAAGCCCTGCGCACCAGTATTGCGGCGGCATCCGGTGCTGCGGGCTCCCTTCAGCGTACGCTCAACGTGTGGGCCTTAGTCCACGGCACGGTGATATTGCACCTCGACGGCATGGTGGCCTCTCTCGACACAAGCGCGGACACCACCGCACTGGCCAAGCAGGTCGGGCATGCGGCCCTCGCCTTGGCCACAGCACCCCGGGATCTGTCATGAACCGCAAAGACGTCATGACAGCCGTGGCCAAAGCATTCGCCGTAGAGCTCGACGGCGTGGAGCGCATGGCAGCACTCGCAACAGCCGAAGCCACAAGCAGTGAGAGCAAGTCCGAAGGAAAGTACGACACACGGGCCACCGAAGCCTCGTACCTGGCACGCGGTCAAGCCGAACGAGTCGGCGCCCTCAGGCGCTTGGTCTCTTGGTTCGAGCAGGACATCATTGTTCAGACCAAGCACGTCGCCATCAGCAGTCTGGTCCACGTAGACGACGACGGCACCCAAGCCTGGTGGCTAATGCTGCCAGATGGCGGCGGACGAAAGATTGATGTGGACGGCACCACCGTGGTCATCCTCACGCCCATTTCTCCCGTCGGCGGCGCCATGATTGGCGCTCATCTCGGTGACGAGGTCGAGATTTGGATTGGCAAGCGCGAGCGGTACATCGAGGTTCTTGAGCTGCTGTAGTCACCTCGTTTCGCTCTGCAGAGACCCTGCACAGTCAGTACCCATCGCGTCGGCTACATCGGGTGCTGGAGAAAGACGTGCGCCCCTCAGCAACCGACCTGACCTGGTCCCTCATTGCCCCGATTGTTCTATCCGCAACTGCCGTTGCCTTGTTCGTCATACGCGCATCATGGGCACCGCCGACCTGGTTCATGTACCTGCCATTCAACCTGGCCCTCGCATGGATTCCCCTCGTTCTCAGCACGGTCGGGGTGGTGGTACACCGTCGAATAGTGGTGATTCCACTAGGTGTTTTGTGGCTCGCCTTCCTGCCCAATGCCGCCTACATGGTGACCGATCTGATTCATCTGGGACCGGTCGGTCCTGTTGCAGAGATCTTCGACGCCGTGATGTTCTGCACCTTCGCCATGGCCGCGATGATGGCCGGTGCGGTGTCGCTCAAGCACGTCTTCGAGTGGTTTCGTACACAAGTAGGCACGCTACTAGCGGCATCCTTGGTCACGCTCTTTGCATTGCTCGCAGGCGCCGGCGTATGGCTAGGACGGGTTCATCGCTACAACAGTTGGGACCTAGCAATCGACCCCAGCGCGCCGTTGGCTGACGTAGCCGACCTGTTCATCCGGCCAGCGGCACACAGCCAAGACTGGGCGCTGGCACTTGGCTGCACCGGCATGCTCATCGCGCTCGCCCTGTCCGGGCGATTGTGGACGGCTACTCGTCCGCCATCACATGCTCAATGACGACGGTCTGAAAGGCTCCGATTCGGAACATGGCGAACTCAACGATGATGGTGAGAATACCGAGCTCCACCTGGTCGGGCGGATTGTTCTCGGCGTCGCACTGCACACGGTACGAATCGGTCGCCACCACGCCAGCGAGGGCGCCCTGCTGAAATAATCCATTTAGAAAGCCCTCTACCGACTGGCTGACGCGAGTCCATAGCGGCGGTCCTTGGGTCTCAAACACCGCCCAAGCCGTTCCAGACGCAACCGCCTTTCGCACGTACTGAGCCATGCGGTGAACCGGCAGATGCTCGCTGCCGTCCTCCGCTACAGCAAGCGTGCGCGCGCCCCACGCAACCACACCAGCGTCGGGGAAGCTACGGATGACGTTGACGCCAAGCGCGTTGAGCGGCGCTTGTTCTGAGTCGTCGAAGGCAACGTGCAGACTTGTCGTTCCCTGCAAAAACGCGCCCAGTCCGGCTGGCGTATGAAAGACGCCGCGTTGGATGTCGGTGCGCGCAATGACGCCGGCCATGAATCCAGAAGGTGGAACGGTGCGCGACCCCTCCGGACTGTCGACCACCACCCAAGGCGTGTACAACGCCACGTTGGGCTGGTGACCGAACGCGGAGCGAAAGGCTTGAGCATGGCTGACCGCTGTGGACCGTTCCTGTGATTGCGGGCAATCTAGCAACAATAGAAGGTCGTCTCGGCGGTTCACTTCTTCCAGTACGCCCGTGAGGTCTGACACATCCGTCAGGCCGGGGACCGCGAGCAACGACACGTCACTGTACTGATGCAGCGTGTCCACAGCGGTCGTCAACGCAGCCTCACTGGACGCCTCATCCGCATGGCCATCGTCTCCGCCAGTCAAGGTGAACGTCAATGTGCTGCCGTCGTCTACACCCAAGTCCACGGGGACGCCGTCGAACAGGTCGCCCTCGTCACGTTCAGCAACGCGCAGAAATTCGGAGTCTCGCTCCAGAACCGTGTCTAGGTAGTTGGGCGTACCGGGTATCAGGCTGAGGTCGGGCCACATCTCCAAGACCTGCCGGGTCCCAGCAGCATCAACCTCGACAATGGTGAGCTGAAGTTCGTTCTCGTCGTCAGGGATAAGCTCAACAACCAGTCCGTTGGCCCACACACCGGCGCTTGCAGCCTCGAACGACAGCAGTGGTGTCACGATGGCACCCGCTGGCAGCGATGTCAGAGGGTCGACCGAGCGAACGACCACCAAGCGCTCTCCGCCATTGCCGAAGAATCCGCGAACCGCCGTGGCCAGAGACGACGCACTCGTGTCCAGTGGAGAAGTACCGACGAACTGACGCTCAAAGTCTTCTTCACTCAACACAATGGTGGGTGTGAACGGGCGGCCACACTCTGCGGCTCCAATGAAGGCAGCCACGCCAACAGGCGGAAGACTGGTCTCAAACGGACTGGCCGCCTGCTCCGTTCGGTAGACCCCAGGGTACGTCACAGCAGGGGCAATGGGCTCGCTCATGAAGACCTCCGCGAGACTCCTAAGCGCTACAACTGACACGTGGTGGCAGTTTGTGGGCACGGACTACGCTAGAGGCTCCCAATGCAGTTTCCATTTACCGCTCGCTACGCCTCCCTTCCAAGCCACATGTACGAAGGAGCCCTGCCCACGCCGGTTTCCGACCCATCGTATCTACTGGTGAACCACGAGCTGGCTCTGGACCTAGGTCTCGACGCAGACGCTCTAGCTGGAGCCGAGGGACTCGCCGTTCTTGCCGGAAACACCATTCCGGTCACAGCTACGCCGCTGTCCATGGCCTACGCCGCACACCAGTTCGGGCACTTCGTTCCGCAGCTCGGAGACGGCCGCGCAATCCTGCTGGGTGAGCTGCGCGACCAACGCGGCGTGCTTCAGGACGTTCAGCTCAAGGGTGCAGGCCCAACGCCGTACTCCCGTCGCGGAGACGGTCGGAACTGGTTCGGCCCGGTACTGCGTGAGTACGTGATCAGCGAGTGGATGCACACCATGGGCGTTCCAACCACTCGGGCGCTCGCTGCAGTCGCAACGGGTGAACATATCCAACGCCAGCGCGTTTTACCGGGCGCCATCCTAACCCGTGTGGCCCGCAGTCATATCCGCGTAGGAACCTTTGAATACTTCTCCTCACGCCAAGACACGGACGGTCTGACAGCCCTCGTTGACCACGTCATTGCCCACCACTTCCCAGACGCCGCGGCTGCAGAGTGGCCGGCACTCGCGTTGTTGCAGGCGGTGGCACAGCGGCAAGCAGAACTGGTCGCCCACTGGCTCTCTGTTGGCTTCATCCACGGCGTCATGAACACCGACAACTGCAGCGTCACCGGCGATACCATTGACTACGGTCCCTGCGCGTTCATGGACGACTTTCGCGAACACCAAGTGTTCAGCTCCATCGACCACCGCGGACGCTACGCGTACAGCAACCAAGCGCCGGTCGCACAGTGGAATCTGTCCATCTTGGCACGCTCCCTGCTCCCGCTCATCGGCGCCGACATCAAGGCCGGCGTTGCCCTGGCTCAGCCCGTCGTCGACGCATTCCCAGACATCTTGGAGAGCGCCCGACTCGCACTGTTCCGCCGCAAGCTCGGACTCGTCACACACAAAGAAGATGACGATGCCCTGGTCAATGACCTGCTGACGGTAATGAACGACGATGAAGCCGACTTCACCCGCACCTTCCGCGGTCTGTCACACAGCGCCTCGGTCGCACGCGCCGAGTTCGCCGTTCCTCAGGCGTTCGACGCGTGGGCCGAGCGGTGGACCTCACGAGTGGCACTCGACCAAGATGAGGACAGTCGACGCGCTGCAATGCAGGCGGTGAACCCTGCGTACATTCCGAGAAACCACCGTATTGAGCAGATGATCGAGGCGGCAGTACTGGGGAACCTAACGCCGCTACACACCCTCGTTGACGTACTCAGCGAGCCGTTCGTCGAGCGGACTGAGTACGCCGACTATGCGCTTGGCCCAGCCCCGAACGAGGTCGTTCACGCCACGTTCTGCGGAACGTAGCCACCCTCGTCACGGTCACACTCACCGCGTAAATCTGCCATGAGCACGGTGCACACCGTCCGAGAAAACTCGGACATGCTCATCTCCGTAGTTGTCGTACGGCCCTTGGCCAGTGTACGAAGGGCGCCTCTCCCCAACTATCGGAAGCTCAATGCGCATTTTTACCCCCGCTCTCATCCTGCTGCTCTCCACCACTCTCGTTGGTTGTCCTGCTGACACCGACGAAACGGACATCGGAACAGGCACTGAAGCGGACACCGAAGCGGACACCGAAGCGGACACCGAAGCGGACACCGATCCGGACACCGATCCGGACACCGATACGGACACCGATACGGACGCCGATACGGACACCGATACGGACACCGATACGGATCCGGACACCGACACTGATCCGGACACCGACACCGCGGTTGCTGACTGCCCCGTAGACTTGGACCCTCTGGATGACGGCGGAACAGCAACACAGACAATGCCAAGCATCGTCTTCAGCGAGATCGATCCTGGCAACTACATCGAGCTGTTCAACACCACCGACTCTGACATTGCTTTGTCCAGCCTCAGCCACCAGTTCTGTGCGCCGTTCGCGTACATCTCACTGTCGTCCCATGCCGGCAGCGTCGTCGTCCCCGCCAACGGCTACGCGGAAGTGCCCTGGCCAACGAGCTTCACCGCAGACAATGACGCCGGCGGTGAGATGATGCTGTACATCAATGGTTCCTTTGGCTCAGATGCATCTATCGCCGATTACATCTGCTGGGGTGCCAGTGATGAGGACCGCAAGGGACAAGCTGAAGCAGTCGGTAAGTGGACCGGCGCCTGTGCTCCAGCCATCACAAACGGCTCCATCGCTCGCACGGTTGGAACCGACGGCACGTCAGCCGGCGACTACATCGTGAACGAAGTCCGAGAAGCGAACACCTGCACCGCAGCGCAGGGAACCACGACTCGTCGGTAGGTGTGTCGAACCCCGCGCCGTGAACCATGGCGCGGAGTTCCTCTGACGAGCCCGGGACAGCGGCCTCCCAGGTCACGCTGTTCGGGCAGTAGAGCGGTGCTACGGGGCCAGAAGGGCCCACAGCAAGAATAATGCTACTTGCACCGATAGAATTACCGCCCCCAGCGCGAGTGCACGGGGTGCCGCACCTCTCAGCTTCGACAGATCGATGCCCGCTCCAATACCCACCATGGCGATGGCAAGGAGCGCGTCGGCCAACAGGTCTGCCCAGTCCACAACCGCCGCCGGAAGCACACCGGTCGCAGCCACAGTGGCTGTCAGCACAAACCCAATGACTTCCCAAGGAATCGGCCAGGTACCGGGCTTGCGCAGAAGCACTGCCAAGATGCCAAGTGCCGGTAACAGCAGCCCAATACGGCCAATCTTGACGGCTGTTGCCAAGTCCCCTACCGACTCTCCAAGCGAAAATCCGGCCGCGACCACGTGACCCAACGCCGGAAGTGTGCCGCCAATGAGCACACCAGTGGAGGTGTCGCTGAGGCCCAACAGCGCAGCAAGACCCGGAACCACGAGCAGCATCACCAGCCCGAGCGCATGAATGACGGCCACAGCAATGCCAGGGTCTCCGTCATCTTCCTTCACAAGGGGCGTGGCGGCAGCAATCGCCGCGGTTCCACAGATGGCGCAGCCCATGCCAATGAGCAGGCCAATGCCACGCGACAAGCCAAGAACGCGTGCTCCAAGGGCTCCCAGTCCCACTGCGAGCGCTGTGACAACCGTCACCCATGCCAGCACACTCGGTCCAGCATCGGCCAAGCCGCTCACATCAAGACTCAGTCCCAACACCACAATCATGGCGGACAGAACTCGTGTGCCACTAAAGCGCACGCCTTGTTGAAGGACCGCTTGGCGACGAACCAAGGGACCGAAGACCAGCCCTAGGAGCAAGGCGGCGACGGGCACTCCAAGCATGGGGATGGAACCGCCAATGGCCCATGAAACGGCAGCTAGAACGCCACAGAGCACAATTCCTGGTGTTTGTCCCCGAACCGTCATTCGCTTGCACACCGTGAGATGGTGAAGGTTCCGTCGACCTGATTGTCATCGTCAAGAATGGCGTACACCCCACCGGCAATTTCGTCATCATCAATCCGGTCAACGCGAACGGTTCCGTTGAACGTCACTGACCCGTCGTCGTCGCCGCCAGTGTATGTCCACGCCTCTCCGTTGATGAGGCCCTCAAGTGGCTGGTCGGAGATCAGGTCCAAGCCAGACGCATCGCCCGTTGCGCCGCACCCGCCGCAAGCCGCAAGTAAACCGACGAAACTCACGCAACGCATGCGACCTCCACTCCGACATCTCTTACCCAACGTTGCATCCTGTGCACCACAACGTGCTGCACAACACTCGCGAGAGTCGCTTGACTGCGGTACGAGCCGGCATGCTGTTGTCTTCCTTCCTGCTGAGCTTGTCGGCCCTCGCCCAGACACCGCAGGTGCATGTGGGAGATGCCCAGGGCATTGACGTTGACGGCATCTTAGACGAAGCCGCATGGTCCGAAGTCGAGCCCGTCACCGACTTCATGCGCTTTCAACCGACTGCCGGAGGTCCGCCGCCCGGAACAACACAGGTGCGCTTTCTTCAGGACGAACGGTATCTGTACGCAGCTATTGAAGTCACAGACGTGGACTACGCCATTCGCGCACGGGTGAGCCCACGCGAGGCCATCAATGCAGACGACCAGATCGGTATCTACCTAGACACCTTCAAGGACGAGCGCAGCGGCTACATCTTCTACCTAAACGCCCTGGGTGTGCAGCAAGACTTCCGCCGCAACGGTGACTCGGTCACGTTCTCATGGGACGCCGTCTTTCGCTCAGAAGGACGCGTCACAGACACCGGCTACATTCTAGAAATTGCCTGGCCCTGGCGGTCGCTGCGGTACTCGGCCGACAGCGACACCTGGGGCGTCTTGCTGACGCGCAAGATTCCACACGACAACGCCAAGTACGGCTTTCCCACAATGGAGCGTGGAAACCCGCAGCTGTTCACCCAAGCAGCGGACCTTGTGGGTCTTCGGCCTCCGAAAGCCGGCACCGGCCTTGAGCTCCTGCCGCAGACGACCTTCGTGCAGACCGCCGCCCGTGACGACAGCGGCAACATGGCCTGGAAACCGTGGTCTCCAGCCCTCGACATTGTGCGACCTTCTCTCGACGCCCGCCTGGGCATCACTCCGAACCTCGGTCTCGCCGCTACACTCAATCCCGACTTCTCGCAGGTCGAGTTCGACGTCACACCGACAGCTCTCAACCAGCGCTTCGCCTTCTTCTTCCAGGAACGACGCCCCTTCTTTCTCGATGGTGCCGAGTACTTTGAAGACCCGGCGGACATTCTGTACACGCGGACCTTGGCTGAACCCATTGGCGGATTGAAGCTGTCTGGCCGCGCTGGACCGTGGCAACTGGGCGTGTTGTCGGGCCTAGACCAGTCACCCGGCTCCTCCATTCACGAGCGCGAGACTCCTGGCTTCACCAACATCGATGACGGCCTTGCCCTGACCTCTTTCGCCCGAGCCACCCATGATGTCGGCACCGCCGGAACGGTAGGCGGAACCATCGCCGACAAACGTATATGGAATCCAGAAGGTGCAGACGGACAGCACTCTCTCGGGTCCATCGACACCGCCATTCCACTCGGTGGACGTTGGACAATGGCCGCCGCGCATACCCAATCGTGGACCGGCGAAGTCAGCGGGCAGTCGCTGTGGGGCATGGGCAACCAGCTCGAGGTGCAGCGACGCACGGGCGTTGGCACGGGGCTGTACCTGTACTTGGAAGACACAACACCCGGCCTGCGCAAAGAGACCGGCTTCATGCCGCAGAGTGGCTTGACCTATGGACGGGTGGGCATCGACCACACCTACGAGCCAGGCGGCGCCATCAACACGGTTCGTCCCTACGCCAACGTGCAGGTCCAAGAGGAGAGAAACGGCGAGGGCTACACGGTCGCTGGCGGTGGCTTCACAGCCGTTGTGGGGGGCGTGCACGAGGTGTTTGCCGAGTCCTTCGCAGGCTCGCGTACTGAGTTAGGCGTCAACGCCGATGAGTGGTCCGTTGCAGGCGGCGGAGTCACTCAGCTGGGCTCGGTCCTTGATGCTGGCGCCACGGTGGAGCTGTCGCAGCAGCTGGACTTTGAGACCCTGACACCCGCGCGCGCCTCCGATTTTGAGCTGGACGTCACCCTGCGACCCAACGCAGGCATCCGCCTAGACCTCAACGGCCAGCTGTCCACGTTTCGGCCCCAGCTCGCCCTGTCCACGGACCACGCGACCCGCATGCGTGCACGCATGGCCTGGCAGTTCACACGGCCTCTAGGTCTGCGTGTGCTCGCGGAACACAACGCCGGTACACGGCGCGGCCCCACGGTTCTCTCATCGGTGCTGCTCACGTGGCTCCACCACCCAGGAACCGCGTTCTGGCTAGGCTACTCGGAGGTCACAGACGTCTCGGGCACACCCAAAGCCGAGTCCAGAGCCGTCTTCGCCAAGGTCAGCGTATTGCTGCGACCCTAGCGCTCGCTCACTTGGCGGCGATGGACTCTTTGGGGAGCGCTGGCTCAAACTCAACGATGCCTCGGCGATGCCCCAGAGTGCGCTGCGCACGCTCTTTTAGTAGCGCAACCAGCTCTTCGTGGGTGCGGCCCTTGAAGTTCACCAGGTGCCTCGCCAGCTTGTCGTAGTTGCCGCGCATCAGCAGGAACCAGACCGCTTGGTTGTCTTGGATACCGTCGAACACAAGGCAATCTTGCTCAGCGAACTCTTCCGGGTGGTCTTGGAAGTACTGCGCCATCTCTGACCAGTGCAGGCCCGGCTGGAGATGATGGATGATGTGGTAGCCGTCGTTGTAGGACTTGTGGTTGTACGACGAGTTCATCAAGATGGTGCTGTTTCGGTAGCTATTGTTGGGGTCTGTGACATCAACAAAGGAGTGCTGTGCCCAGTTTCCAGCCATCATCAGCCAGCGCATCATCAACATCGGAAGGATGAAGACGACGATAGCAGCGGCCCAGTTGATGTACAGCGCCGTACCGGCCAATGCAAACCAGACCAATTCACCGAAAACAAAGGAGCGAAAGGTGTTCTTCTTGCCGCGCAGCCACAGGTAGCGCATCAAGTGAATGTGGCCGAAGAAGAAGAAGCGCGCCCAGTAGTGGAGGAACTGGGTGAACGTGTCACGGCGGTAGGTAAGCGTGGTGCTGTTGTCGTCATGCATGTTGTTTTCGGCATGATGCATCTGCATGTGATGGGCTGCGAACGACGTTGGGGTGTGCCCCAAGAACGGTCCGAGCACAAACGGCACGTAGTGCGACAGGAAGCTGTACTTGCGCTTGAAGATAGGACGATGGCCATTGGCATGGAGCATCAGCCCAAAGCGACCGCCGAAGTTCAGGAATACGTAGCCAATGTAGGGAAAGGCCATCAGGGCGACGACCCATGGCTCACTCATAAACATCAGCGTGGCCAGCGGCAGAACAATGGCGCTGATCTTGGCCATGACTCGCAAGAAAATCAGGTCGCGTGGGTCTTTGAGCAGCCCCAGTCCCGCTCGCTCGAACGGATTGTTGGGGGTCGTGTCTGCTACGACGGGGTCTGTCGTTTTGGGGGCTACCACCACTTTCACTCTCCGAGACCGAGACGCACCGTAGCTCGTTCGACCGCTTAGTGGGGTAAACCTGGGGCTGCCCAGCATAGTTGTGGCGCAACGTCCAGATTCAGGCTGGATGAATCGTTGCACCCGTCGCCCGTGCTGAGATCTGGTCGCAAATCCACCCAGACGCCGTGCCGCGATACCCGGTGGCATGGGCCCCTTCGAACAACACCTTCGTGAAGCCATCGCGGTCAACACTGAGCGCAGTGACCTGTACGCAGCCGCGACGGATGGCGCGAGCCGGAGCCTCTCGACGGTGCTCATCACCACCGAGACCGCCTCCCTTCCCATGGCGATGTGGCTGGACTCGCGGGCCGTGCCTTTCAACCAGCGTGGCATTCGGATTGTGCAGGACGACTTCGTTCCCATGCACCCCTTGCCCGCTTGGGACGCCCCAACGCGCTTCGTTGCAGTGGCGTCACCCCAAGCGCTGTGGAGCGTATCCGCAGTGCTCCGTGAGCTCCGACGCAATGGCCGCCGTTGGGCCCGCCGAGACGCCTTCGTCGCGGTGGCCGAGGCAACGGCCCATGCACTCGACCAGGTCATCACCGTCGAAAAGGCCGAGCAAAGTCACTTCGCCATGACCCGACACCTGTTGGAATCGCTCGGTCTGGCCGCCGTCAACGCCGAGGACTACGTCCGCCAAGACCCGCAGACCACCTCGCTGGCGCGAGACTTGGTGCGGCTACAGCTCGTCGGACTTCGCCTCGCCATCGGACTCGACGGACGCGCCCAACACCTACACAAGCGTGGCGTGGGCATTGTGGTCAACGACGTGCCACCGATTCCGTTTCCGAAGCCGTCGTGAACGCGACCCCTGGGGTGAGCAAACCGCACCGCGATCAATGCAGTGCAGAACGGCAGGGATGGCCCATGACAGTGCAACGTCACCTCCTCTGTGAACGCATGCCGGTCACGCGTCAACACCGTCAGTGTCATCCCTTCGCCACGGGGTGAACGCGCTGAAGCTAGGTGCATCACGACAACTCGAGTCTGTTCCGTGGTCCAATTCTGCCCCCAATGCGCTACAGTCCGGGCCGCCGCGTGCCCCGTGCGGCCATCTCTGGGGAGACACAATGCTTACGACCGTACTTGCGCTGCTATCGACCACCGCTTTCGCCGCGGACCTCAACTCGGACGGCTGCGAAGACAGCTACTTCGACGCAAACGCCGCCTGCGTCTCAGCCACCGCAACGGTGGGTGCGGGAGCTGAAATTGGCAGACTCGTCAACATCGGCCCCGAGGTCTCGGTTGGCTCCGGCGTGACCATTGCAGACCGGGCCTCGATTGGCGGCTTGGATTCAGCAGTCGGTCCTTTTCAGATTGGTGTGAACAGCGTCATTGGCCGCGCCGCCACCATTGGCACAGACAATCAGATCGGAGATGACACCAGCTTCGGTCGCGCCTCTCAGACCGGTACGCGAGTTCAGACCGGCAACAACGTCGGTGTTGGCTATGCCGCCGATATTGGTGACGACGTCACCATCGCGAACAACGTTGTTGTTGGAGCGCTGGCCCAGATCGGTGACCACACCGACCTACTGACCGGCGCAGTCCTAGCCCGAGGCGTACAGATCGCCGACGCCGCCAGCAGCGGCGACAGCACCACTATCGCGGGAATCGTTGGCCCCTCAGTGTCGCTTGGCAGCAATGTGACCGTTGCGACGAACACGCGCATCCGCAAGCGCTCGACCATCGGCAACAACGTAGACCTGGGCCAGAACGTCAGAATCGCACGCGACGTGACCATTGAGGCCAACGTGACCATCGGCCTGAACACCCGAATCGCGGCCGGCGCCATCATCCGAGCCGGCGCTGTCATCGGACAAGACGTCACAATCGGCGTTGGAGCCGAGATAGCTGGCGGCGTTACCGTCGCAGACGGTACATGGATCGGTGCAGGCGAAGTCATCGCACCCGCTGACATCAATCCACCTGGAAGCACCTTGATAGCGTCATCTGCCTTCATCGACCCCAGCCCACCGGCAGGCTGGACGCAGTGCATGGGCTTCACAAATACCAGCGGAAATGACGTGGCCGGCGACGTGATTGACGGGTGCCTGCCCATGAGCCAGTTTCGCGTCCGCATGTGGAACGCAAGTGGGACGCTCATCGACGACAGCTACATGGCCAACCTCGGAAACATCACCTCGTGGCCAGGACGAGCGTACCTAGGCGGAGGAAATGTCGGCCGCACCAACCTCATCACAACGCTCTGGTCCACCGCCTCGTTCTACATTTCGACGAACAACGCTGATGCTTGCGGACAGGCTGTAGGCGGCTCACCAGTCCACATCTCTACTGGCAACGGCAACGTGGCTGGAATCGCTCCGGGTCACAGCGACCACACGAAAGAGCTCGGTCGCAACTGCTCTGGGTCCGGCTACCTTGGCTACACAATCGCCGTGTACAACTAGGGTCGAACGGTCAGCCGGTGGGTCTCCACAGACAGTGGGTACCCTTCCAGCTCGTGGTAGCCGGCCGTCTCTTCAGACATCCTGTGCGACGACGCAACAACAGTCGCAGTCGACGCACCACTGGGTAGCGGCACCACATACGACCGGGATTCACGCGGCGCTAATCGCGTATCGCCGTGCTTCTCGGGCTCCGGCCACCACGTCCACTCCTGGCCATAGCGCTGCATCCACGGCTCGCCTACAGCCTGCCCAGCACCGTTGTGGAAGGTCACCACCACCTGTACCCAGCGCTCCGGGTCTCCAGACGGCAAGTAGTGACCGGCGTTCGCGTTGACCGCGTCAATGTGCACGCCATCGGCTTGCCACGCAGCGGTAAGACCTAGGCCTGGCGGATTGGCTTGGGGAGGTGGATGAACACCTGCGACCTTAGGAATGCCCGCGCCACGCCACCAGTGCTGACGGACAGTACGAACCGGTCCACCAATCGCCGCCGGGCGCTGAGCCTCCGGCATGTGACAGCTCACACAGTTCTTTCCCTCCGCTGGATAGGGCCCATTCGCCCACTCCTGACCCGTGTTGAACACGCAGGTGAAGGTCTTTCCGGGGTAGGTCGCGGTGGCCTGATGACAGCGAAGACACAGCGCTTCGGACTGAAAATCGGTGTCTACCTGGACCGGATGTGGTGGCTCGCCGCCGAGTCCGGGGCCGTGAATGACGCCCTCGCGCACATGGCAAGATGCACAGGTGATGCCCTCGCCGCGAAGGTCTGCGTCAAACGACGAGTTGTCGACGAGCTGCGGCCGCTCAACGTCGTCGTCTATCAGTCCGACCGGCCACACATCCTGCTGCGCGAGCAACGGCGTATGGCAGTTCAGGCACAGCCACCGGTTGTCCGACTTGGCAATTTCCACCTGATACTGGCGGTCTTCCCATGCCAACGCGTGGGTGCTGACCTTCCATTCTTCGTAGATCTCAGTGTGACAGGCTCCGCAGCTCGCAGCACTCATCGAGCCCAATCCAACAGGCACAGTATGGCCCACACCCAGGGGCCGTTCGTACAGCGGCCGTGAGTCAAAGAACGCTTGGGCGCGCTGCAGGTCGGCCGCAGCACCTTGGCTCTCCACACGCACCGCTCCTAGACCCTCAGTGGAGACTTCAGAGTCCGCCTCGGGCGCCGGTACGCTCTCGGTTCTGCCCGAACAGCCAGCAGTCAACACAACCAGGACAATCGCACGCAGGACTCGCCTCCTATGGGTCTAAGGCCCCCCCTGCCTTAGTCCGTTCCTGCGTCACAGACGTGGTGCCGCAACAACGTTGTTCACTTGGTTACAGCACCGACAACCCCTGCAAAGCAGGAACCTGATGCTCGTCCTACTCGCCTGTCTCGCTCTGGCCCAAGACCCATCCCCTGATGTTGACCCGCCGGCTCCCGACCCGCCAACGTCACAAGCCATGCTCGCTGGCGTCTTCTCGGAGGTCGAGCGCTTTCAGGGCGTAAACGTCAGCATCTCATCGGGCGTGGTCCACCTCACTGGTGATGTCAACAGCCCAGGAGCCCGTGAAGAAGCCGCTCAGGTCAGCGCCTCCATGGACGGCGTGCTGTTCGTCGACAATCAGCTTGTGGTGACGGAAACGGACGGTGGAGACGACTCGGACACCGTAGATGCTCGCCTGCGTTCCTCCCTACAGGGCATCTACTCGCAGATCGACAACCTCGACAACGTCACGGTCCGAGTGACCTCTGGCGTGGTTCAGCTCAGCGGCTCAGTGGTCGACGAAGGCGCGTCCGACAGCGCAGTCGCACTGGCCCAAGGGTTCGATGAGACGGTCTTTGTGACCAACAACATCGAAGAATCTACCGGCGTAAACGAACGTGTGGCGCCGGCCATCGACAAAGCCATCACACGGCTTCAGAACTGGGTGTCCATGCTCCCGCTGTTGGGCATCGCCGGACTCGTCGTTGGCTTCGCCTACGTGGTCGGCCGCTGGCTGGCCAACTGGGACGCCTTGTTCGGCAGAATGCGAAACAAGCCGCTCATGCGAGCCATGGTCGGGCGACTGCTCAGAATGGGTGTGATGGTCGTAGGGCTGGTCTTCGCGTTCGAGATTCTGGGCGCGTCATCCGTGGTCGGCGCTATCGCAGGTGCGGCGGGCGTCGCCGGCCTAGCGTTTGGCTTTGCGTTTCAGGACATTGTGGAGAACTACTTGGCGGGCATCTTGTTGTCCGTTCAACAGCCCTTCTCCCAAGATGACCTCATTGAAGTCGCAGCAGTCACCGGCGTTGTGGTCCGCTTGTCCATGCGAAATACCCTGCTGCTCACCCTAGATGGCAACCACACCTACCTACCCAATGCGACCGTGTTCAAGGGCACCGTGGTCAACTACACGCGCAATCCAAAGCGACGGTTCACCCTAGAACTTGGCGTAGGAAACGAAGAAGACTTGCTCGAGGTCATCCGTGTTGGTGAGCAGACCCTGCGCAACACTCAAGGCGTCCTCAATGACCCAGAGCCGCGCATCCGTACCGAGGCCCTCGGAGACTCCACCGTACTGGTTCGCGCCTACGGGTGGGTCGGACAAGAGACACACGACTTCCTCTCGGTCCGGTCAGAATCGGTGCGCCGACTCAAAGAAGCGTTCGACGAAGTCGGCTTCGACATGCCCGAGCCCATCTACCGAGTGCGCCTACATCAAGAAGACCCACCGACCAAGAAGCCGCCCATCAAGCGCAGTCACGCAGATACGGTCGCAGTGGACATACGCCCAGACAATGACCTGCAAGAACAGGTCAACCAGACCCGCTCGGGCGAAGACCCCGACGTCATGAGCAGCTGAGGCGAAAGCCGCGCGAACACACCCATCACGAGCGTGGCAAGGCACTGGACAAGACCGTTCTATCCATCGACTACGCCTTATCGGCCGTCGTGAGGTACAGTGCCCGCCTGCCCAATCAGTCGTTTGACCTACCCGGTCGCTGGAGTCTTCATGCGCGTGCTGCTACCCTTTCTCGTGCTCTTCACCGCGTGCAAGGGCGATGACCTCGACACCACCGATGATGGCCTAGATACCGAGGTCATGGACGAAGACACAGACACCAGCGCAGACACAGACGCAGACACCCTGGCCGATGCTCCACCGGACGACGTCGTCACAGCTGCCTTCCCTCGCGACTGGCAGTGGCTCGGCGTCAACACCGCGAGCGCGGACATCGAGACTGAGATCTCATGGCCAGACGCCGGACTCGCCGCGTTCGCGTTCTCGACCGGTGACGGCGACGCAAACCTAGGGGGCGACTGGCCCGTATGGTCGGGTGCCGGAGGCAAGGCGTTCCTTGGAACCAACCGCTTGAACGGCACCAATGCCACAGACGTCGAAGCCATGAGCTTCAGCACCTACGTTGACGCAGACGAGAGCCTCCTGCCGTACATCAACGTGTTCATCGACGTAGACGGCGACGGCGTATTCTCCCCGAGTGTAGATGAAATCTGGGCATTCGACCCGGCCTTCTCTACCTCAGCCGCTGTGGGCGGCACCTGGCAGCAGTGGGACGCACTGTCAGACGACTACTGGCGCTGCGTGTTCGGTCGCAGCCCGCTCGGAGACGGAACCTGTGCCGGGTCGAACCGCCTGAAGTGGAGCGAGCTCGTCCAACACAGTCCAGACGCGGTCATCCTTCCCGCCCCCTGCGGCGAGGCCCCCTTTCCGGACGCCGGCGACTGCTCTGATCCCGACCTCAACGCGCCCGGCGTGGTGTTCGTTGGCGGTCAGAAGAGCGGCGGAATCTGGGCCGAGTGGATGGGCTGGGTAGACGGCATTGAGCTGGAGCCCGGCGGACCAGGACTGCCCATGAACTTCGAGCCATAAGAGGCCCTAGACCGAAGAAAATCGGTTCAGAACTTGTCATCCGGGGCCGCATTACAGACCCCCGCATCGCAGGTTGGCGGCAAGCTGCCAAGACAGTCATACTCGCAAGAGCGGCCGCCACGTTCGTAGGCGTCAACAATGCTCTGGGCCTCGGCCGTCGCCTGCTGTTCCGCGTCGGCGGATACCGCCGTGAAGCACCCCAGAGGACAGCCCGGGTACACCACCACGCAGTCGTCGGCAGTCTCGCAGCTATTGTTTGCGTCTACCGACTCATCCCAGCGTTCTTCTGCGCGTTCACTAGAAATCGCGCAACCGCCCATGACCGTGCACAGTATCCAAAATCGCATCATGGCTAGCATCAGGTCCCCACTTTCAACAGACGAACCAGGGGTCCATCAGGGTTCGTGTCTTCAGACAAGTCGACGAACCCATCAATGCTCCACTGCTCACCAGCGTCATCATCCTCATTACCGGTTTCGTCGTCCACAATGACCTGCGAGACCGTCCATCGATGCGGTGTCGTCGCTTGGATGATGGTGGTCCACCCCTGCTTGATACGACCGTCGAACGGAACCGGTCCGCGCTGATCCATGTAGGGCCGGATGGCGTTTCGCATGTCGTCTTTCGACCAGGACTCCTCGCCGGCATGAAGTGAAGCCACCGCCTCTTCCCATTCCTGATGGTGCAGGGCGCGAACAACGCTGTACAGCTCTTGGCGAATACGGGCGCGGAAGGACTTCATGTCCGCTGAGATGTCGATAGGACCGGCGTCTTCGGTACTTGGGTCGTCTGATGCAAGCATGCCTTCCCACGTCTTGATGAGACTGTCGTCCACGCGGGCGATGAGGGCGCGCAGGTAGGCGATGACGTCATCTACGGCGGGGGTGCGAGCGGCTTCGGGCACGTTGTGGGCCAGTGTGGTGTAGACCTGCGACAGGTAGCGCAAGACCACTCCTTCACTGCGTTCTAGGCCCAGTTCCTTGATCATAGCGGAAAAAGTGCCCTGGGTCTCGGCAAGCTCTCGCGCGATGCTCTTGGGCCGGATGGGCTCGGTGGCCAACCACGGATTGGTCTCGGCAAACGCGTTGTAGACGCCGTAGATCCACTCGCCACGAGGCTTGGGATAGGTGACCTCTTCCAGCGCTTCCATACGTTCATCGTACGGAATGCCCTCGGCTTTCATACGGGCGACCGCCTCTCCCTTAGCCCGTCGAACCTGGGCAAACAGGATGGTCTTCGGGTGCTCCAGAATGGCCTCGACGAGCGACAACAGGTCCAGCGCGTAGTCGGGACTGTCTTTGTCCAGCAGGTCCAAGCAGTGCAGCAGAAACAGGCTCAGGCTGTGGTACAGACTGAAGTCTTGCTGAAGGTCTGCCTGCACCGTGTACTGCGGCACACTGTCGGATCCGTGGTCGACCACAACCCCGGCCGAGATGAGTTCTCCGAGACGAGCCTCTGCTTCTTCGAGCAAGATCGCCGTCTTTCGCTGACCCGTGTGCGACCGTTCAATGAGCTCGTTGAGCTCTGCCATGGCGTCACCCAGGGTCTCCTCAGCCTTCTGGAGCAGCTGGAGGACGAGCCCATGGTCTACAACGAAGGTGCCTTCCAACGCTTCTGGGCGCCCCTTCACCAAGTTGTTGAAGACGTTTTCGTCCCAGTGCCGGTAGCCCTTGGTGGGCGCGTTCTTCTTCTTGACCTTGCCACGCTTCTTCTGGCCCGAGTCGACCAGCTCTTGCAGCTTGTTGTTCTCAATTACCCAGTCCGGTGCTTGGACAACGACCGTACCTTCGTCGTCATACCCCTTTCGACCGGCACGACCGGCCACCTGGAGAAAGTCGCGTACCTGGAGGATGTCCACGTTGACGCCGTCGAACTTGCACAGCTTGGTGAACAGCACGCTGCGGATTGGGACGTTGATGCCCACACCCAAGGTGTCCGTGCCGCAGATGACGGTAAACAGCCCTTGCTGGGCGAGTTTCTCCACCAAGATGCGGTACTTTGGCAGCAGCCCAGCATGATGCAAGCCCACGCCATGCCGCACATACCGGCGAAGAGTGGGACCGAAGGGCGAGTCAAAGCGAAAGCCCTTGATAGCGGCGGTAATCTCAGCCTTCTTATCGGCGCCGGTAAAGGTCCGGCTCATCAACGCTTGGGCAAGCTCGGTGGCTTCACGCTGCGAAAAGTGCACCGTATACACCGGCGCTTTTCCGCCGTAGACCAGCCTACCCAGCATCTCGTCAACGTGGACCTCGCTGTACTCGAAGGTCAGGGGGACGGGGCGCTCGGCTTGGTCCACATAGGCCACGCCGCGGTCCGTGCGGTCCGTCAGGTCCGCCTCAATACGCGAGGTATCCCCAAGGGTTGCCGACAACAGCAGGAACTGAGCATGCGGCATGGTCAACAGCGGAATCTGCCAGGCCATGCCCCGGTCCCGGTCACCATAGAAGTGAAACTCGTCCGCAATCACGGCGGTGTACGGGGTCTCTTCACCATGGCGAAGGGCGATTTTCGCCAGAATCTCAGCGGTACAGCACAAGATGGGTGCGTCTCGGTTGACCGAGCCATCGCCGGTCATCAGGCCCACGTTCTCGGCACCAAAGATGTCCGCCAGTGAACGGAACTTCTCGGACACGAGCGCCTTGATGGGGGCGGTGTACACCGACCTCTCGCCACGACTCATCGAGTACAGATGAAGGGCAATAGCGACCAGCGACTTGCCCGAGCCCGTAGGCGTCTTGAGCAAGACATGGTTGCCCTCAAACAGCTCCAGAATCGCCTCTTCTTGGTCGTCATACAGCTCAATGCCGCGTTCGCTTACCCAGGTAAGGAACAGGTCGAGGGGGCTATCGGTGGCGGCGAGGCGCTCGGTCAGTGTGGACATGCACCGGGGCTAGCGCGGATGTGTCGCGGCGTCGCACGGTTGCGGCTGCCGCATGACGTTCGGACCCATGAGACGCTGTGCGCGGCGTCGCTAGGCGGCACAGCTCGGGTCAACCCGGAGCGGCATCCTTGTGCAGCGCTGAACCCTACAGGGCGATGAGTAGATGTTCTCTCGGCGTGGTGGCATCTAGATAGCCTGCGCAGGCACCGCTCCGTGGCCACACGATGGGCACCGCTCGTGGTCTTGCATGCGGTAGGACGTAGCGCAGAATGGACAGGACAATGGACGCTCGGTGAGGGAGAGAGCACCGGCCATCTCCTCGGCAATGAGCGTGCTGACCAGCGCTGCAATGCTGCTCTGAAGCTCGTAGGGCCCGAGCAAGGGCAGCGGCACGCGTGTTCGTCGGGTGAGGAGGCAGGGGTGTCCGTCGGTGACCATGGCGCCTCTCTCGAACGCGAGTGTCGGACCATCTGTCACGCCCATCAGGTCGCGCCCAGGAACCGTGATGTCGCGCTTGACGCGCTTGCCGACTGTTTCTTGGACCCGTACCGATGCGCTTGAACCCCCGCGTATGGTCACGGTTCGAATCTCGGGTCCACGCCCAAGAAGCATGTCCCAGGGTTCAGCGATTAGGAACTCCCAGGTGGGAAAATGAGGAGGTCCCAATATGCCAATCATCGGAAGCAGGGCCACCATGGGCATGAGCAAGAACCGAAGCACCCCTGCAAATCGGCCGAAGTCGTCGCCCTCGAAGCCGAGTACGACACCCTCCTCCGTCCGCTCCACCGACACCTCCTCTGCCCGCACACGGTCGATAAGGCGGTCCGTTGGCTCTTCTTGTGGTGCGGTGAAAAACGGCATGGCGCCGTACCAGAGCTTGGCCCCACCACGGGCGAATCCGCCCATGACCTCGCGAACCATCTTGTTTTGAGCGGCCGCCCGGTCCAAGACCTGGGCAATGGCCTGGTCACGCTCGTCCGCCGAGTTGGGGGTCAGCACCTCTTGGCTGATTAGCAGACCGTCGCCGTCCCGTTCTTCAATGTACAGCTCCTGCCAGTAGTCGAGCAGCCAGACGCCAAAGAACTTGAGGTGCGTCAGGTCGGACGTGGTGTGTAGCGGCATCAAGATGATCAAGATCGCCAAAACCAGAGTCAGGCCGCCGGTCATGATGGCGGTAATCACCACCACAATCGCAAGAGCGCACATGCCAATAATCGCGAGCGTTGCTCGAATGGACAGCTCGACGAGCGACATCCAGCGGAACTGCCGCTTGCGGACGTGACGAACAGCGAACCACGAAGCGTTGGAGGAGGACGGTGTCATAGGGCGCACCATACATGCACGCGGACGGTAGGCTCTGGGCTACGCGACAGCACGCGTCAATCTACGCGAGGGGCAATGGGCGCCACAGCGCTACCCACGCCGGGCAGAATCGGCGCCGGCGACCGATTCGCGGCTCTTCCTACGCGAGTCACCCGCCCCGAGGAAGCAGCGAAGGGCGTTGGAATCACCCATCTGTGACGGGAACCATCGTTCGTTGCAAGGGAACTTCACTTTAGGTGCATCGGGCTCGCACATACGCGCTGCCTCCGCTGTGCGCCACGCTGGAGGCCGCGAGCGCCTATGGCCCGTCCCGCCCTCGCTCGCACCCGCCTAGAGGAGACTCCCGCCAGGCTCATCCGAGTGACCTTCAAGCGGCCGTGGGCGGACGGCACGTTCGGCAGGAGGCAACGGGGTAGCGCACGGCTCACCCCGGTAAATCCGTCGCGATGCGATGATACAACTCCCACCCGCCCCACGAGGTCACGGGCAACTGGTGGTCCTCACCGTCGTACCAGGGCACAGTTTGGTCCGGTTTCAGCGGTACCATCCATTGAATTTGAGCCGTGGAATCCCGGACGGTGACGATGCCTTGCGCGGCGTTGCCTTGGAATTCCCGCAGACGGGCCAGGTGAACCTGCGTGTCGGGTCCAAGCGGAATTGAGACGTCAATGCCGGGCTCGTAGTGCCGCAGGTGTGTGTCGGTCAGGGTTAGGGCACCTGTGTTGAGATGCGGGCCGGCGATGGAGGCGAGTACGCCCATGGGAGCCAGTGCGATGCATGCGACGAACGCCCACCCGCCCAGACCGATCCACATGGCGCCTGCGATGCACGCGGGGATGACGATGAAGGTAGCCAATAGAACGAACAGGGTGCGGTGCATGCTTCTGATCTGGACGACGCCAGGTCTGCCCTCGGCCGCTCGCCGCCTCCCGCTGTGCGCCTCGGCGACGCCCCCCAACCCCACGAGGGCTAGGCCACCGAGGATAGTGACGATGACCATGGCTTCCATGAGGGGTTTCTCCTACTGGCGATGGCATCGAGACGGGCAAGCGATTGAGGGCCAGTCCCTTAGTTAAACACTAGTCCGCCGTCGACAATTAGGTTCTGGCCTGTCACGGCACGACCCCATGGGCTGGCGAAGAACAGCACGGCATCGGCCAACTCTTCCGGGGTGGTCACCGAGCGCAGCGGCGTGTTCTGGGCGATGAACTCGAACACCGGCTCGGGTGTGGCAGCGCTGGCATCGGTCACGCGCAACAGTCCGCCCGAGACCATGTTGACCGTGATGCCCTCGGGGCCCAACTCGGCCGCGGCGGTGCGCGTCAAAGCGAGCAACGAGCCCTTGGCGGCCGTGTAGTCGTGGTACGGGACCACCGGGTTCTGGAACAGGTTGGTGCCGATGTGGATGAACCGACCGAACGAGGCGCCTGCCATGGCCGGCTTGCCCGCCTTGATGAGGTTGAGCGCACCCTTGAGTCCGGTCACCAAGTGGGAGTCGATGTCGTCCCAATCCATGTCGACCAGGCGCTTGCGTGCGTCGCCGTTGAACACAAAGTCGGCCAGGGCGTTGTGGACGACCGTTGTGGGCGCGCCAAGCGATTCGGTGATGGCCTGGAACATCGCTGCGACCGCATCGGGGTCTCGGACGTCGGCCTGGAACGCTGCAGCCCGCGAGCCCAACTCGGCTGACAGGGCTTCGGCACCTTCTCGGCTGTTTCGGTAGTTGATGGCGACGGCCGCGCCTTCCCGGGCAAAGGCCCGGGCGATGGCTGTGCCGAGGCCGCGACCGGCTCCGGTAACGACGACGACTTGGTCGGCAAGGGGAAGGCTCATGTTTTCTCCGTGATTCAGGCGTGGCACCGGTCACCCCTATCGAACAACTCAACACCATGCGTTGCGAGGTATCTGTCCTGGCTGTTGTGACAGGTGTTCGCGGTAGACGGTTGGCGCTGTCCGCACTGCGGCGGTCGGATGACACTGCGCGCAGTTCTATGGTTGCGTATCCTCGACGCCGCGGCCGCCTGAGCTCCGCCTGACAGTCTTACCGGTTCCGCTCAAGCCGCAGCACAACTCTGTTGGTCCGGTCATGTGCGACTCGGCCTGAGCCGGTGCCCGATTCGAAGGTTGTAGGGCGCCACAGGGCTGCCCACGCCGGGTAGAATCGACGCCGAGGACCTATTCGCGGCTCTCGCTACGCAAGTCCGCCGCCCATGGTGTACCCAGTGAAGGGTGTTGGATTTGCCGATCCGTCAAGGTTGCCGACGCGGGCGCCCGTACCGAGGTTCACGTATTTGCCGAGTACCGGTCCGTAGCCGACGACCACGTCATTCGCGAGGTCTGAGTCGCGACCCGCAGTGACGTCTTGGCCGATGACAACGGTGTGACCAATGTCGCCTCCGAATCACCCCTGTATGGGTAAGCAACACTGGGATTTGGGCAGATCGCGCACGGAACCGCGCGCAGCAACACTTTCGCCCAGTCTTCGGTAGCCTGTAGGGCGGTTCGCAGCGCAAAGCACCGCCCGCATTCCCACTACCAACCCTAGGTCTAGTTCGCGTACCGCACGATGACGATGCCCGAGCCGCCACTTCCGCCGGCGCCTCCAGACGAGAACGCCGTGGTCCCCGCACCGCCACCGCCGCCTGTGTTCGCGGTTGCGTTGTTGCCGAGAGCCGGGCCGGGGCAAGTCCCTCCGTTTCCTCCTCCGCCCTGGCCGCCAACACCAAGTCCCCCGCAGGTGTTGTGACCGCCGCCGCCACCGCCGCCCGCGTAGTACGTAGGCGTGCCAGAGATATCGTAGGACAGCCCCACATCTCCGTCACCCATATCGTAGCTGGAACCTTCGATACCAAGGCCCCCGGCGCCGCCTCCGCCTCCGCTTGCGAAGGTGGGGTTACGGATACCGGTGCCTCCAGCGAACCCTTGACCGGCGGTTCCCGCTCCGCCCGCCGCGTTGTATTGCCCGCCTCCGCCAGATCCACCGACCTGACCGACAGAGCCCGATGAGTCAGAGCCACCGCCTCCGCCGCCAACGGCGACTAGCCCGTCAAACACTGAGTTCGCCCCGTTGACGCCAACACCGCCGGCCCCCGAGCCCCCTGCTCCGCCAGCGCCAACCAACACAGACACGACTTGCGACCCGGTCAGGGTGTAAGCACCGTTGTACAGAAGCCCGCCAGCGCCACCGGAGCGGCCGCCGCCAGCAACAACGAGCACCTCAACTTCCATGCCATCCCCCGTGACCGTGAAGTCGCCGCTCGAGGTGAACGTGTGCACCCGGTAGCCGGCGATGTCCGTCACTGTGCCGCCCGAGGCCATTATGCAGCCTTCAACAGGCCACGTTCCATCTCCCAACACCTGGGAGCCGGTTGGGAGCGTGTTTCCCGCGCACACTTTGCCGCCGCGTGCGACGGTAGCACCACTCTCCACCGTTGCGCCAGCACCGACCGTTGCGTTGGCAGCCACGCGCCCGTAGACCGTTGCTCCGTCCTCAATCACGGCACCACGACCCACGCGGCCACTCGCCTCAATAGCAGCATCCGCCCCAATGTCGGACTGCTTTCGCACACGCGCACCCAGTTCAATCCGCGAGCCGGATCCAATCGAAACGTCTGGTCCGACAATTCCGCTTACCGAGACACCATTGCCGGCGTTGATACCATCCGCGAGGGTCACGCTGCGGGCGACGACCGCGTTGTCACCCAACGTGGCGAAGTCTCCGAGGGTGACGAGGCTGCCGACTACAGCACCCGCCCCAATGTAGACGTCGTCTCCGAGCTGGGCTCCATACCCAACACTACCGCCTGCAGCGACGGTTAGGCGCGCACCTGCAACCACCGACCGACCGATGGAGACGTCGGTTCCTAGATGGTGGTCTTCGCCGAGCTGTGTGACGCGACCAATGACGGTGTTGGCTCCGATCGGCAGTGGGTTGCTGGAGTGAGAAACCCGTCCGGCGAGCGTTGCGCGTGCGCCAACGACAACACCCGTGCCCACAGCAACTTCAGGACCGACGGTGGCCGCTTCACGAACAGACGCACTTGCGCCCACCGTGCTCGTGACATCCACGGTCGCCTCAACGTCCACGCACGCACCGTTTGCGGCGAACTCGTCTTGGCATCCGTCTTCATTCGAATCGGCTGCAAACGCCGTAGAACCTGCCAAAATCCACACCAAAAGACTACGCCGGACCGTGTATTCTCCCCAATCTTTGATGGCAGAGGACTACCTCGAAGGCACCGTCATGGTCAAGGTAGGGTTTGACGGGCCCGTCCGGAACGTCGTTAGTGCTCTCGTTCACCAACGACTTCAACCGCTCACCTACGCATGCGACTTGGACCATTCACGATACCTACAGGAACTCGACGCAGGGTCGGACACTGGGTGCGGGTCATGACCTCATGGCGTTGAGGGACGTCACCTCGGACATGGAATGCGACAGACATTGAAGTACCCTAAACTAGCTGTCGACGCCGAGCAGTCGACAGCCGACTGGCTCTCGCCACGCAAGTCGGCCGACCGTGGTTTAGAGTCGTTGGAATTGCCTATCCGTCTCTTCATCAACCCCTGGGGTCTCTAGGCACTCACCCACATGGGCCGGGGAGCGTCGACGATGTCCGGTCCACGGCGCTTTGCCACCGCTGGCGGTCCGGTCTCCTCCGCGCAGCTGACTAGGGCGACTCGGTCGGCCTAGTTCGTGCATTGCGCTGCACCATGGTCACAGTGGAGAGACGAGGGCAGGGTCCTACAGAGCTGGTGCACCGAGGGGGGCACCAGGCGATGCCGCAGCTGAGAGAGGCGGTCGCGTCTGCGGACCGACGCATGACGTTGTTGGGCCCAAGAGATGGGTGACGCGGCGTCGGTCCGTGGCGCGGCCCGGGTCGACCTGGAGCAGCACACCAGCGTAGTGGACAAGGTGGGCGGGGGCAGAGACAGCGCATGACCAACCTGAATGTGATTGTGTGTCATCTAGATATCGGTCCAGGGTCCGAAACGCCTTGGAGTCGACGGCCAGAGGAATCTGATTCGTCGACTGCAGAAGGAGTACGGTCTTGCCTACCCCGACCACCGGCATGACGATCACAACTTAGTAAGCCAAATTTTCGGCCTGAATTCGGCCCCACACCGGATTGAGAGCATGTGAGAAGGGCTGCGCGACGCCACCCCGTCAAAGTCGACTTGACCAACTGGGATTGTTTCTTGTATATCAAGATCCGAACAACGAGTTGAGGTGAACATGGAGTCAACAACCGCACGACAGATGCGACCAAACCACGTGACACAGCGGCCCATGACCAACAGCAGTGGGGCGGCCAACTCTGGTTTTAGGTATATTGTAACTACAAACATTGTTTTAGCTGGATGGGGGGGCAGCCCACGCGTTCGAAGTGAGGGAAGCAGACAACCGCTACGAAATGCGCTTCAACGTGACCGAGCTTCCTTCTCCCGCACCACCTCTCGTGTCCCAGATGAGTCGCAGTGCAGCGCGCGGAGAGCAGTTCACCGTGGCCTATTGGCTGAACAACGACACGAGTGAAGACATTGTTGTCAGCGTAGACTTCGACCCAATACCAGGCGTTGGCATCGCAGACATTTTCCCCGAAGACGGCATGCAAGCTCGGGTGCTCATGTGGCGCGACCGCATCATGCTACGCGACCAAACCCAAGAGGCTGGAGACCCATGCAGTGCGCCAGAAGAATCATCGCACGTTGGAACGAATAGCGCCGTGGATGACGCCTTAGACCTGAACGCTTGGGAGTCAGAATGACACATCATCGCCTTCAGTTTGGCTTACTATTTCTTGTCGTTCTTCCGAGCGTTGCTAGGTCCGGTCCATGTCTGGACATCGCAATCGTGTCAACGGCTACCCTAGAGGAAAACCAAGAATTGATGCACAAGATTCCGGGAACAGGACTCTTCAACTCAGTGGAATTGGTCGGCGCACTAAACTCATACACCAGCTACTCTAATGCTCCATATGATGCTATGTTCCTCGCGTTCACCACCGATCCGGACGGTGTCGGTCAGCCGATCAGGGTCGGACTGGGCAATGCCATTGCTGAATACACCGCAGCGGGTGGTGGCGTGGTGGTTAGCCAGATTGCCATTTCAGAGCACACCGGCCCTGGCGGAGACTTTCGTGCCGACTATCTGCCATTGTCCTCTGACAGTGATTGTTCCTATGGCCTCCGCGATGCACTCACCCTCGATTTTCCAGGCGAAGACCCATTATTCGCCGGCATCGATACCCTGACCATGACACGACGGACCCGATCTTCCTGCGCCGAAACCTCAATACTCCCAGGCTCCCAGCTCCACGCCAGCTTCGTAGACGGCCGACCCTTCGTCGTCTCCAAAGACCACGTGGTCGCGCTCAACGTATTTCACTCCAGCACGGACTCCCATCCAGGTCGCCTGGGGGCAGGCTACCCTGCAGACGCCGACTATCCCCGCCTCTTCGCCAATGCTCTGTACTACTCCATTGGTTTCGACGCCGCGACCGCCTGCAACGGCGACTACGACGACGATGGCCTGCTAGACGACGACGAAGCCGCACTCGGTACAGACTTTCAGCGCGCCGACTCAGACGCCGATGACGTCAACGATGGGCTCGACAACTGCCCGACCGTCGCTAATCCAGACCAGCTCGACAGCAATGGTGACGGTACCGGCGACCCCTGCGATGACGACCGTGACGGCGACGACGTGGTCAATGACGAAGACAACTGCCCAGACACGCCAAACCCGGTCCAAGACGACGCAGACAGCGACGATGTCGGAGATGCCTGCGATGACGACCGAGACGGCGACGAGGTGGTCAATGACGAAGACAACTGCCCAGACACGTCAAACCCTGATCAAGACGATGCCGACAACGACGATGTCGGAGATGCCTGCGATGACGAGTTGCCTACGACCGACTCTGACGAAGACGGTATCGATGACGAGCTCGACAACTGCCCAGATACGTCAAACCCGGACCAAGCTGACGGCAACAACGACGGCGTTGGAGATGCATGTTCGATCGTGGTCCCCGTCATCGATAGTGACGACGACGGCGTAGAAGATGCAACGGACAACTGCCCAGATACGTCAAACCCGGACCAAGCTGACGATGACAACGACGGTGTTGGAGATGCCTGCGAACCAGAGGGAACCGACACCTGTAGTGCGGTAGGCGGGAGTGCTCTTCCTGGGCTGTCCCTGCTCGGTGCACTGCTATTAGTGGGCCGACGTCGCCGATTGCAGCGCTGAGGGTTCTATCTAGGAGGCGTCGAAGTTACAGCGTCCCCCGGGTTCACTCCACCCGGTTGCGCTGCTCCACCCATCGTCCAATGTCCGCCGCCAGCTTGTCTGCTGCTGCAGAGGCATCTCGCGTGACGCCAATTCCCAGTCGTTGAACGAACGCCACCGCCAAGATCCCCACGAATGCCCCGACAAATAGGCCAACGCCGGCGCCTGCCAGCCCCCCCGTCACCGCCAGTGTGTAGCCACCGATGACCCCTGCACACGCCCAGGTCGCAAACACCAGAACCAACACTGCGCTCTGGAGCCTAGACGTGGGAATCACGGTGACCAGAACAGACCCACTTGACCCGTGTCGAGCCATGACGGCAACACTCAGGCCGTCCTGCCATCCCCGACGAATGTGAAGAGCCCCATTGGCCGTTCCCTTTGCGCCAGCGATGACCATTCCAGGCGTGACCACATCATCGAGCGCCGCTCCAGCAGAGACAAGCACCTGTAGCTCTGACATGGCCCACTGGACCTCTTCTTTGGGGCCAGAGCCCACCGGTGTCTGTACACGAAACTGCCGCGTTGTCATTGCGTCCACCCAAGCTCATAAGGCTCCGGTACGTGTATTGCGAGCCCACTCACAACGCCCTGATACAGCGTGGGCCAGGAGTCCAACGCATGGCAGACGCATTGTTCAAAGACAGTATCAATCCCGCCACCGTCGCTGAACAAGCAGCCGCTGTGGTTCGCGTGCATCCTGCGTTCGACGCCGCCGGATTCACCGCACAGGCCACCGCCGACCTCCACACGCTAGAGCTCAAGGACCGCGTCAAACACGTGGCCTCAGCACTACGAGCGCACCTGCCAGACGACTGGACACAGACCACGCAAATCTTGATCGCTGCCATGCCACCGGCGCTGCCTACAGCAGAGAAGGTCGCGTCTACCTTTGCGTGGTGGCCCTTCGTGCAAGTGGTCGAAGACTACGGCGTAGACGAGCCCGAGCAGTCGCTCACAACCCTGCACACCCTGACCCAGACCTTCAGCGGTGAGTTCGCGATTCGCCGGTTTATCGTTCAGTATCCACACATCGCCTTTCCCGTCCTGGCCCAGTGGGTGACCGACGCCAACGTTCACGTCCGTCGTCTAGTCAGCGAAGGGTCCCGTCCGCGCTTGCCGTGGGGCATTCGACTCCAGGCATTGGTTGTGGACCCGTCGCCCACGCTGCCGTTCCTAGAGACGCTGAAAGATGATGACGAAGAGTACGTCCGGCGCAGCGTCGCCAACCACCTCAACGACATCAGCAAAGACCATCCCGAGGTGGTGCTGGACATCGCAGAGCGCTGGTCGGTAGACGCCAAACCGAACCTCAAGCGCCTCATCAAGCACGCGCTTCGCGGGCTCATCAAGGCCGGTGATGCGCGGGCACTCGCCGTCATTGGGTTCACCAAGCCGGTGGTGTCCGACGTCCTCGTAGACGTCTCTCCAGCAGTCATTCACCTAGGCGGCGCTGTCACGGTCTCGGTCACGCTGACAGCCGGAGCGACCCAAGGACTGATGATGGACATGGCGCTCATTCGACCGACCAAGTCCGGAATGTCGACCAAGGTGTTCAAGGGCGTCAGCAAGTCCGCGACCGCCGGCGACAGCGTTCAGCTGAAGAAGAAGCTGGCCATCAAGAAGGTCACCACGCGGGTGTACTACCCGGGTGAGCATCGCGTGGATGTGGTTGTGAATGGCGTAGTTGTGGGGAGTGGCCGGTTCGAGTTGACCACTCCCGACTAGAGCGTGGCTCTAGGGAGCCGTGACCTGCACCGAAATGCTCGCTGGGGCGGTCAGACACTGTCCATCAGGGACAGGGGTCGACTCGAAGGTGTCCGCGTTGATGGTGACCTCTTCGAGGGTCAGGTCGTTGATCGTCGCGGTAAGAGCCGGGCCCGTTGGCGTTGGGCTTGTGATGGTGATGGTTCCGCCCGTTGCATAGAACGAACGTCCAACATCCGTCGCTTCGTCGAGAACAAAGACCGTGACGCACTGCATACATGTCTCGTAGTTGGCGTTCAAGCCGGTGGCGAGATCGATGGTTCCTGTGTCATCGCTGAAGAACTCCAACGAGATCTGCGCCACAGTCTCATCAACGAATGCAGAAGGATCAATGCCGGCAACAAACCAGCCGTCGTAGTCTGTTGGGCCCCACAGGGTGCTCAACGCAACCGTGTCACAGGTGTCGACGACAGCCGGCGGGGTCTCCAGAGTCAACGGGCTGACGAACTCAACGCACTCGCCGCCCGGTACTGGTGTAGAGACAAAGGTCTGGTCGTTGATGGTCGACTCGACGAGCTGCACGCCGGCCAAGGTCATGGTGAGGTCGCCGTCTTGTGGATTGTCCGCAACGTTCATCGCGCCTGCGCTCTGGAAGAACACGGTCGTTCCCTCATCTTCGAAGTACAACAGGCACTGTTCACAAGTCGAGAAGTTGGCGTTGAGTCCAGTGTTCAATGAGAAGGCCCCGGTATCCGTGCTGAAGAACTGCGCTTGCAGCTCAGCGGTACCGGCAACGTCCGTTGTAAAGAACGCGTTCAGCGCGAAGGCTTCGAAGTCGTCCGCGATCTGAACGGTGCGACAGGTCGACGATGACGTCACACACTCGTCTCCAGCATCACTACACTCCGACCCGGTTCCGCATGTGCCGCACTCGCCGCCACAGCTGTCATCTCCACAGACAAGGCCCGAGCAATCCGGGATGCAGGCGTCCGTACCAGGGTCGTCGGTGCCCGGGTCGTCCGTACCAGGGTCGTCCGTGCCGGGGTCGTCCGTACCTTCCGTTCCACGGTCATCAGTGTCGCGTTCTGGAAACGTGTCGGAGTCGCCGTCAACGCTGGTGTCGTCGTCAACACTGGTATCCACGGGTGGGGTGAGTGCTCGACCACAAGCCGTCAGGACTAGAGCGCCAAGCGCCAAACCAACCACACCTACGCGAACCATCATGCTGCCTCCGTTTGAGGCATTACAGCCCACCACAGCGTCAACCGCAACCACAGGCTCACATGGGCGGTGGAGGTCGATTTTCACTTCACCCCGCGCAGCACACCCATTCGCACCTGAAAGCGCGTCGCTTACACCACGAAAGCAATAGTTCTACGGCGCCAATCGCTTTTCGAGCTGACTGTCGTACAGCGACTGCGGGGTCAGCACGGCATTGTCCGGAACCTCTTCCACCCAATCTTCGGGGGCGCCATCGACAGCGCCTAGGCCTGGGCTGATCTGAATATTCATGTCCTCGTCCGCACCGATGATGTAGCCCCAACCGTACTGGTCGCTGGTGATTTTGCCGTTCCCACCTACGTTCCAGAACACATTCTCGGTAGCGCTAAACCCAGCGCCCGACGACCACTCACCGCGGTTCTCAGCCTTCCAGCCATCTTCCCATTCGCCACCGTCGATCAAGTTGGCGGTCGCTAGCGAGTGGTGAAACTCGCTGAATGCAGGCAATCCAGGCCACGACAATGGGCCGGAGAAGTGCCGGCTGCCTTCACTGTAGCAGTCCTTGAACACAACACCGGTAGCGCCAAAGCCCCAGTTCTGAATGAAGTTGTGGCGGCCGTTCGTGGCTTCCACATTGTCAATGAGGACATCGCTGACCTGGCTGACTTCCACAAGGTAGCCATTGCCGCGCTCGAGCCGGTTCTGCGCATTGTGAAAGCCAGAGTCGCGTACGGTGACGCTCTTGCTCTGGAAGAGCTTGATGCCGCCGCTCTGCACGTGGCCGTCGTCATCTCCATGCACGTGCACGGTCTGCACTTGGTCCACCCAACAGTCACGAACGTTGTCCATGCGTACAAGGTGGTTTCGGTCGTTGTCCTTGGCGTCGCCTTTGTCGTGCGCGTTGGTCAAGCCAATGCGTTCCAGACCGCACTCAGACAGGTAGCCAGAGCGTAGTTTGATGGCCACGCCGTCGCGGACCAGACCGTCGTAGCGGTGCGGTACATCGACCGTGATGACAGCCCCAGAGGCGGTCTCGGTGATGTCCACAATGGTGCGCTGAAAGAAGGACTGCCAGGTGTCGTTAAACGCCCCCCAAGTGCCGGTCATGTCGTGGTCAGCAACGAAGTCGGGGGTAATCGTCCAGCCAATCTCGACGTGGTCGCCAACGGACAAGCCGTGTCCGGAAGGGACCTCTAGTGTGTGGTCGCGTGAGGTGATGTCCGACGTCAACGCAACCGCAGCACCGACCGTACGACGGCCCACAAAGCGCAGATGCGCCTGGTCGCCCACACCGTCAACCTTGGTGAAGTTCAAGCGAGACGCGGTGCCCTCTCCCCGAATGATGACGTTGCTGGCTTCAACGCGCAGCATGCCGTCGATTCGGTAGGTTCCTGCTGGCACCAAGACCACACCGCCGGCGACTTCAGCGGCATCAATGGCGGTCTGGAAAGCGGAGGTCTGGTCACCGGTATCGTTGTTGGCAGCCCCGAAGTCGGTCACGTCGAACACTGGGCCCGTCACGCTAGGAAGCTCAGCTTCACCGTTGTGGTACCCGGCGTAGGAGAAGTCATGGAGGAAGCGGCCACCCAGTGCGGCGCGGTCCGGGGTCCAGTCCGGTGGGTACAGCTCGCTGTAGTACTGCGACGTGCCACCACCTGGCGGTGTGATGATGGTGCCGATTCCACCGCCGTTGTTGCAGCTCTCGCACGCATAGAACGACATGATTGGGACTAGAGCCATGACCGGAAGCTTCATCGGGTACCCCTCGAATGCGACCGACTAACCGATTGATTGCATTTCGCCGTAAGGACGTTCGTTACTCACCAAAGATTCCCGTCGGCTGACCGTCCAGACCGACCTGGTTCTTCTCTTCCCAATACTCGCGAATGCCACTGGCGCCTCGCTTCACGGCCCACTTCCGAAGGATCTCGCGGTCACCTTGGTAGTCCATCAGCGGCACCGCGTATCCACACGACGTCTGTACGAGATCGAACCTCACACGGAAGAACTGGCGGGTGCCCACGGTCGCTGGAATGACCGCAGCGCACTCGTCCCACAGTGGATGGTGGGCGTGAATGGTCTCGGCGGTTCCGTACACGCGGAGAATCTGCGGGCTGCCCTCGAACGAACACCACATCAGCGTCATGCGGTTGGTGTCCCGCAGGTGTGCCGCTGTCTCGTTGCCGCTACCCGTGAGATTCTGCCAGACAAGCGTGTTCGGTCCCGTCACCTTCAGGCTGTCGTGCCCCTTCGGGGACAGATTCACCCGCCCGTCCGCCGCGGCAGTCGCCACGAAAAACATCCGCTGCTGCGCAATAAATGCCGTCAGTTCCGGTGACAGCGCTTCATATAAATCGGACATACATCCTCCAACCAACACAGGCTAACGTCCGTCAGTGCAGCAAAAATGGGTAGACTGTACCCATAACTTTCTCTGTTTTGTGGAGAATCGATGCCCCAGCCCAGCCGCACAGACGACCTACGAACGTTCGTCCACATCATTCGAGAGGGCAGTTTGTCCGGCGCAGCTCGTGTCCTGCGCCTGTCTCCCAACGCCGTGAGTCGCAGTCTGATGAGGCTCGAGAACGAGCTGGAACACCCACTGTGCGTACGAACAACGCGCTCACTGGCACCGACCCGTGAAGGGCTGAGTGTCTACGCAAGTGCGCTGCGCATTCTCGAAGAGTTGTCCACGCTGGAGGCTGAGCTTGTCCCTGTACAAGGTGAGGCCACGGGCTCGGTCTCGGTGAGCCTACCGCCGGGAATGGCGAATCCCGAGTTCACGCGCATGTTGGGGGCGTTCTTAGAGAGTCGGCCCGGTCTTTCCGTGAAGTTGTTCTTGACGGATGACCGCACCCCAAGCTCCGTCCGGGACATTGTGGTGTACGCCGGACCGCCGCCTGAGAGCGAGCTGGTGGCCAAGCGCCTTGGCCTGCTGAGATGGAAGATGTGCGCCACCGCCGAGTACCTCGAACGGCGCGGCCGACCTGAACATCCACAGGACCTCACCAGCCATGATTGTCTGCTCTTCGCAGGGGACCGTCCTCAAGAGGAATGGCTCCTTCAGCGGGATGGCGAGTCGGTCCGGGTGCCGGTCCACGGGGTTGTCGAGGCCGACGATACGCGGCTACTGAACGATGCGGTTCGCGCGGGCATTGGTATTGGGATTCGCCCATCGCTGGAGTTGAGCCTAGCGACGGCGCGCGGTGAGTTGGTGGAGGTTCTTCCAGGCTGGACGTGCCTGAGCATGCCGCTGTACCTGCTCTCACCGCGAACACTCGGCACGATTCCCAGAGTTGTCGAGGTTCGACGGTTTCTGGAGCGGGCTGCGTGCCAACTTATCGACTAGTTTCTCTTTTTGTGAGAAAGAGAAGCAGTCAAATAGAGAAGGTTTTGCAGGGAATAGCCGGTCATGACGAGAGAGACTGGAGGGTCTTGTCATGCGAAACGGATTGAAAGGATTGAGTGTAGCGGTCGGTTTTCTGGCCTTAGTCGGCTGTTCTCACAAAGACTTGCGCAACGGACTGGTGCTAGAAGAGGCACCGGATGCGGAAGAACGGGGCCGAGCGGTCATTGACACGGGGAATGACGCCATGGGCATGGCGGCTCTTGCGGAGACGGAACTGTATAGCGCCACCGCGAACTTCGACTGGAAGCAGCCGTGGCGTTTCATGCCCATGAATGGCCTGCGTGGCAATCACCACAACGACATTCGCTTCCGCTTTGCGACGGGGACGTTTGATTCGCAGGTCGAGTTTCTGGAGGGGGCACGACAGGGAGACGTACGCGGTCTTCAGTCGTGGCAGGGCTACAAGCAAGAGTCCACCACTGCGGTCGTTGAACCAACGAATAGTGCCAAGCACGACTGGGCACTCGCCACCTACCACTACCTCAATGACATGCCGCTCTTGGCCCCATCCGCCGAGTTTGTGGCGTTCGCAGGCACAGAGGTTCTCAACGGACAGGCCTACGAGTTGGTCTACGTGACGTGGGGCAGTCTGGAGCCAAACAAGCAGTACGACCGCATGATGCTCTGGTACAACGCAGACACGCACTTCTTGGACATGGCAGAGGTCACCATCAACGACTTCTTCCTGCCCATGCCGCCCGCCATGCGCTACGCGACAGTACGGTTCGAACGGTCAGAGACCGTCATTGGGGCTCACCTTCCACACCAGGTAACCATTCAGCTCGGAGCGCCCGGCGGCCTCGATAGCTACGTCTACAGCTACTCCATGCGCGACTACACATTCGACGCGCAAGAGCTTGCCATTCTCTACCCGATCGACGGATTGCCCTACTACGGCGCCTCAAAACCCACTGAGTAGACGCGACCGCCTCCTTGACGTACCCGACTCGACAGGCCAGCCACTCATCGCTGTCAGATACGCACCCACATGTGCGAATCAGGTGCACACAATCGCATCGCCATCGACTCGTGGCAGCGATACCGGAGTCTGATGCTGGACGAAGAACGAATCTGGAATTTCCTACAGGCGATAGCGGGAGACACTCCGTCGTCGGAGTGGTCCAAGCGATTGGGCTACAGGTCCGACACCGTTCGTCGCTGGATGGACGGACAGCGCGGCCCAAAGAGTCGAGACGTCTTCCGTTGGCTCATCCTCACAGGGCGTGACCCGGTCGGTTCACTGGCGCAGGTACTCGACCCAAGCGCCAATGTGACCCTGAAGACGCTCGCTCGCCAGGCCTGCCGAGCGGCTGTTGGCGGTCGTTCCCAGCATGACATCGCGGGCCGTACTGGACTGTCCCGGTTCGTGATTCAGCGTATCTTGGCGGGTGACGGCGCCATTTCGTTTACCCATTTTGTCGCGGTACTGGAGGCGGTCCATCGGCCTATCCTCGACATATTGTTGCACCAGCCAGGCTCTCCCGCCGCACTCGTCGACGACAGCGCAAAAATCGCTTCGAATCACGCTATTATTGGCATAGCTAACGGTCAATCGCTCGTTCTCGGAACGACAATGGGCACACTGACGGCCAGTGTGCCCCAGATTATGGATGCCCTGAACGCCGCACTGGACAACGCCGTGTCCGCACTTCCCATCCGGGCTGCAGGTCGGAGACGTGCCACCGTAGGCGTACACATGGCGCGTATCGACGGACGAGCTCTCCATGCCCCCTCTCTTCCAGCCACGCAAGCACACTTGTGCCGGCCCGACGACATGGACTTCAACCAGGTCTCGCGCGAATTGGTCCGTGGACTACGGGCGCACCGCTCACAGCGGGCCGTGTCCATGCGATTGGGATTCCGTTCAAACGTTGTGTATCGATGGGAAACGGGTCGTTCCATCCCCGCCGCTGTCGACGTCCTGCGCTTCGTCGAGCTGACAGGCACCTCCGTAGTAGAGGTCTTTCGCACCTGGCAGCCCAGTCTGGTCGACCTTCCCGACGACATCGGGGCATGTCTGGTGAGCGTTGTCGACCAACTCGCACATGCCGTTCAGACAAACCGATTGATCAGCGACACAGACCTCGACCGACATTCAGTCGGGCGTGTTCGACGCGGGAAACAACGTATCCGCCTGCCTGACCTGCTGGCCCTCGCACACGCAGCAACCGGTCAGGTACTCGACCTGCTTGAGGCGCTACTGACGCTCGATACGCTACCGTCGGTGAGTGTCCTGGTGGACAGACGGACGGCACGACGGTCGCTCGCTGAAGAGTACCCGGACTCAGGACGCCTAATGCTCGCACTACAGCATGCCGCCTGGGTCGGAACGGCGGCGTCGGACCTGGATCAACTCGGGCAGATGATGCAGCGAGACAGACCGGAGGTGGACGCAATGTTGGCCACGCACGAGCTGGCGGGTCTAATCACCAACACACCGTCGGGTTGGCGGGTTTGTGAACACGTGGCCGTCCAACATGGCAAGAATCGACGCAGCTACGAGCGTATGACTACTTGGCTACTGCAGACCTGTGCCAAGGGCTACGGCGCACAGACCGCCACGGGTCGCGCCGTGACAGTGTCGTTCGACCAGACCAATGTGACCGACGCCCTTCGTGCGTTGTCGGGCGGAGTGCTTCAGACACGTCGTGCCACTGTCCCGTCTGGTCAGGCACCGGATGTCACCGCAGTGGTCGCCGTCCACATCACCGCTCTGGATGGCGAGCCGCTGACCGTAAAACGGCTGTAGAGTGTGCCGGACAGTCTTGGTGGTCAGGCGAAAACCACGCTCCTGCCACACACGCACAGCACGGTGCTGTCACGGGCTACCGATTCAGCAATGGGCATCTGTACGACGCCCACCGGGCACCCTAGCTTTGAAAGCGTCCCCCTCTAGGAGCGCTCCGTGCCACAGCTGACCCAACACAACCCGGAAAAGACCAACTCTAAGGTCAAATCGCCGAAGTGGCGAGACCCGCTGACGGACCCACTCAGCGATCCCATCAAGCAAGACCCACTGTCCGAGACAACGATGAGCGGGATGGGTCAGCGCAACATGGACAAGCGAGACCTCAACTCCGGTGGCAAGCAGGCAGGGGTCGCTCTCGGAAGCACGCTCTTGGAAAAGGGTACCGAGACCACTCTCAACCAGACAACATCCATGGACACAACCTCAACGAACGGCATCGGCGACGGCCTGGGCACTGGGTTCATCGGACTTGCCAAGTTCGGTAAGTCGGTCAATGGTATCAAGAGCGGCTTCGACAAGAAGAAGGAGGGACGGGAAAACAACGACAAGGCGTTGGAAAAGATTGGTACCAAGGAGATCAAGCAGAACTCCGGCCAAACGCTCAAGGAGGGAATCGGCCTTACCAACACCACCCTGAGCACGGTCAAGACAGTGAGCGACTTGGGGAGCACGGCAAGCAAGTTCATTCCAGGACTATCGGTCATCTCCAACGTCTTGTCCGGAGGCATCGCGACACGGCAACTCGTCAAGCTCGTGAAGCGCCAGAAGGGTCTCGGGAAGGAAGACATGGCGACATCACGCGGAAAGAAGTGGAAGTCCAGAATCAGCGGTCGGACCGAAGCACAGGCGCGCATGAGCAAGCTCAAGATTGCTCTCGCCGGCCTTGGCATTGTTGGAACCACGGTGGCGCTGCTGAGCAATCCGGTCGGCTGGCTCATCGGAATTGTCTCGGCCCTTGGAGGCGCTGGCATTGCGCTGCACAAGCTCGGCAAGACCATGAACGACAAGTACAAGACCGTAGAGCTGACCAAGACAAACCGCATGCTCGACCGCGCGTTTGAGACAGAATCACCGGGTCTATCGAGCATGTCCCGATTGATGACCAAGGACCTTCGAACGAAGGAAGGCCACAAACGTCGAATCGAAGACGACGGCACCCTCATTAAAGACGATGACACGTTCAACCCACAAGACCTACTCCGTCACGAGAGCGACGAGCTTGGCAAGAACAAGAACACCAAGTTTAAACACAAGAACAAGAAGAAGACAGGTTTCGAACACCTGTACAAGCCCACAGAGAAGAAGGACAACGGAAAGCTCACCAAGAAACGTCGCAAAGAGCTCAAGGCAGAGGCCGATGCCGTTCAGCGCATGGTGAGTAAGATGGCGGCCCTCGGCGGAGAGCTGCAGACCGCACTCAAGGACTTCGCTCCCATCTACTGGCGCGAGTGCCAGCAGTGGTCCCACGCCAACCAAAAGCTGTGCAAGATGCGCGGTTTACCCAAGCCGCTCGAGCTGTCTGAAAAGGCGTTGCAGTACCAAGACGCTGTGACCCTTCTCGAAATCCTTGGAATGACGCCAGAGGAGATGACTTCGGACACCGGCCAGACGTTGTTTGAACGGAAGATGCTCGTCAATGCATAGTCGGTGGTCCCACAACAGCGGATGGTGTGGGCAGTGACAATGTGAAACTGGCGAACCAAAGATTCCCGCGACCATTGGCATCACATGCCCGTTGTGTAGGCCCCCCCAGAAGGTACCTGGGGTGGCGCTCTTACTGACAATCCACGCGGTCTGCGCCTTCGATGATCTGTCCGAGCATCGAACTGAACTCGCTGTCCGCTGTAGGCTTGCCTATGACCCGGCTCCGAGGACCAAACTTGGTCTGGAACTCCGCATCCTGGCTGGATTTGAAGCACTCTCCAATCTGCAACGAACAACGCTCGAATCCAACTACGCGACCGATGTCCATAGCGCCAACGCCCCGTCGACGCAGATGCGGCGTTGGTATACGCTGGACCATGATCTGTGCGAACTGTGAGACTGAGACTGCCCAAACGCCCTGTGTTGGGTGCGGAGACGACTCGCTTCTCGCCGGCAAATACCAGCTAGAGCGCATCCTAGGACGTGGCGCCCAAGGCACGACCTTCTTGGCAACCGGACCCGACGGCATCTGCGCTGTGAAGGAACTGCAGCTGGGACGCGCCACAGGCGGCAAAGCAACCGAGCTGTTCCACCGAGAAGCCGCGGTCCTGGACCAGCTCTCCCACGACAACATCCCGGAGCTGTACGACCACTTCGTGGACGGTGTCGGAGTCGCACGCTCGCTGTACGTTGTGCAGCAATACATCTCCGGCAAAAACCTCGAAGAACGCCTGGAAACACACCGATTCACCGAAGAGGAAGTGCGCGGTATTCTAGGGCAACTGGCGGAGATTCTTGAGTACCTACATTCCCTGAGTCCGCCGGTCATTCACCGCGACATCAAGCCTAGCAACCTCATCCTAGACGACGCCGGCCAGCTCCACCTCATCGACTTCGGCGCCGTCCGAGATGTGATGCGAGACAGCGTAGGGGGCGGCAGCACGGTCGCTGGCACCTTCGGCTACATGGCACCTGAGCAGCTTGTTGGCGACGCAACACCACAGTCGGACCTATACGCACTGGGCATGACCGCCATTCGACTGCTCACACGGCAACATCCAACGGCGCTTGCCGACCGAATGGGGAACATGGAGTGGCGTAGTCAGGCCAACGTGTCGGAGCCCTTCGCCGCATGGATTGACTCGCTGGTTCAACTCGATGCCAACGAGCGTCCGCAGACCGCCCGCCCACCGCACAGTCTCATCAATGGGACGACTGCCACAGGTCCATCTGTGCCGAACACCACCGGTCAGACGGCACCACAGCAACTGCCTGCACAGACAAGGCTGGTGGTTGAGTCACGGCCTGTTGGAGAGTTCTTCGACAGGATGCTCGGCCGGCAAGCCAAGGTCGCCACCCTGGTGGTGGACCGGCAGCTGGTCCCTGCCGACCTTGCCACCATCACAACCCAAATCCGCAGCCGTTTCCCGTCAGCGGGTCGCGTCTCATTCACGAAAAAACAACCGACGAAGCCTCAATCAAAGGAGCTGAACTCACCCCAGGTGATCCACATCCCACACATTGCGCGCAGCGATGGGTCGAGCCTAGCGGTGGACTGTGTCACGGCAGAGGACGAGTCGCACATTCACGTCTACCAGCGTCACCGCATAGGTACAGCGGGAACAGCGGCACTACTCCTGATGGCGTGGTTCGTGGGCGCCTATGGAATCCTCATCACATTCGGCGACTCCATTGGAATGCTCATGGTGGCCATATTTTCCCTGATCTTGGCACCAACGGCCCTGGTCCACTTGGGACGAAGACGGGCCAATCTAGACGACTCCAGCCAGTCGGCCATGCGAGTCGTTCAGTCGATAGAGGCTTCGTTCACCCCGCCCCCCAATACAGACGCAGAAGCCTCCCTTCCGCGGGAACAACAGCATCCCACACCCGTCGAAAGGGACCTGTCCAAGCATCGCCCAAAGACGCGGACCTGACGCATGATCTGTGCGAGTTGTGAGACCGAGACCGACCAAACCCCCTGTGTTGGGTGTGGCGTCGACTCACTACTGGTCGGCAAATACCGCCTCGAGCGCATCCTCGGACGTGGCGCGCAAGGAACGACCTTCTTGGCAACCGGTCCCGACGGTATCTGTGCTGTGAAGGAGGTGCAGCTGGGACGCGCCGCAGGTGGAAAAGCAACCGAGCTGTTCCACCGAGAAGCCGCAGTCTTGGCACAGCTGAACCACGACAACATCCCGGACCTGTACGACCACTTCGTGGACGGTGTCGGAGTCGCACGCTCGCTGTACGTTGTGCAGCAATACATCTCCGGCAAAAACCTCGAAGAACGCCTGGAAACACACCGATTCACCGAAGAGGAAGTGCGCGGTATTCTAGGGCAACTGGCGGAGATTCTTGAGTACCTACATTCCCTGAGTCCGCCGGTCATTCACCGCGACATCAAGCCTAGCAACCTCATCCTAGACGACGCCGGCCAGCTCCACCTCATCGACTTCGGCGCCGTCCGAGATGTGATGCGAGACAGCGTAGGGGGCGGCAGCACGGTCGCTGGCACCTTCGGCTACATGGCACCTGAGCAGCTTGTTGGCGACGCAACACCACAGTCGGACCTATACGCACTGGGCATGACCGCCATTCGACTGCTCACACGGCAACATCCAACGGCGCTTGCCGACCGAATGGGGAACATGGAGTGGCGTAGTCAGGCCAACGTGTCGGAGCCCTTCGCCGCATGGATTGATTCATTGATTCAAGTGGACCCTACGGCACGCCCGACGCACGGTCAGATTCCACAGATCACCTCAATAAGGAATGTTCTCTCTCGGGAACGTCTCAACGCGGACGCCACGCCTAACCAGCAAGACCCGCCCCTGCGGCGAGCGGTAGTCCGCTCAGAGAATCGTCGTCGGCTGAACCTAACTGAGTGGGCATTGGGCTTTCGGCGCACCAATAGCAGCATCGATGTGGGCCGCCGAATGGACTCTCGAGACAGACAAGCCATTGCCACGATAGTAGGGCGGAAGCTTCAGTTACGCGAACCCATGCACTTCGCGAAGTCGGTCTCGCCTGACCCCGAAGAACAACAGTTCCACCTCACTGCAGTCAAACAGGGCATAACTCCACTTGGCTTCTTCGGGGCTAGCCTCGATGTTCAGGTCAAGACCAAAGGAGGAATGTCTCGCATCCACATGCGGCAACTGCATGCGGACGGATGGATACCAGCGGCCCTGGGCATCATCATACCTGTCTTTCTCTGGATCATGGCCTTGAGTATCGGCCTTGGTGTCGACGAAATGAACCACCAGCAGAACATAGCTCTCGTGTCCATATTCACTGTTGGAGTTGCCACAACCATCCCCATCACTGCGGCCATTGGCTGGGTGTTTTGCAACTGGGTCGCTGCCCAATACAAATCAAGAACCGCACAATTCGTCGAGGCCATTGTCGGGCAGTTCAACAACAAGCCGAGCACTATTGCAGAGTCCCGAGACTTCGAGACCACACTGCCCATGGAGGAACACCATCCCGAGCCGGTCGCTTTCGACATGTCTGAGCCTCGCCCAAAGACGCGGAACTGACCTATGATCTGCGCCACCTGCGAGTCCGAGACCGTAGCTACACCCTGCACAGACTGCGGCAACGACGCACTACTGGTCGGCAAGTACCGCCTAGAACGCATCCTCGGACGTGGCGCCCAAGGAACCACCTTCTTGGCCACGGGTCCAGACGGTACCTGCGCCATCAAAGAGCTTCATCTGGGACGAGCCGGCGCCGGCAAGCGAGCAGAGCTCATCCACCGCGAAGCAGCGGTCCTGGCACAAGTCAAACACCCCAACATTCCAACCCTGCACGAGCACTTCGTTGAGGGCGTAGGCGTGGCTCGTTCGCTGTACCTGGTGCAAGACTACGTTCAGGGCGAGACCCTCGAGGAGCGGCTGAAGACCCACCGCTTCACCCAAGCCGAGGTCACCGACATTGTCCAGCAGGTCGGGCGCATCCTCACAGCGCTGCACGGTCTGTCGCCCGCAGTCATTCACCGCGACATCAAGCCTAGCAACCTCATCGTAGACGACGACGGCCAGGTCCACCTCATCGACTTCGGCTCGGTACGAGACGTCATGCAAGACAGTGTTGGCGGCGGAAGCACCGTGGCTGGCACCTTCGGTTTCATGCCCCCCGAGCAGCTTGTTGGCGACGCCACCCCACCGTCCGACATCTACGCCCTGGGCATGACCGCGGTGCGCCTACTGACGCGCCAATCCCCCATCACCCTGACGGACCACAGCGGACGCCTAGACTGGCGTAGCCATGCCAATGTGAGCGATGCCACGGCAGCTTGGCTCGACCGGATGGTCAGCCGGGACCCCACAAAACGGGGAACGGCCACAGACGTTCAGATCGGCCCAGCGTCAACGTCCCCGGCGCAGCCACAAGACCGCGAGCCCTCCGAAACATCCCAGAGCAACGAGGTGGCCTCTGGGTCGGACATTGTGCTGACTCTGCCGGGTGCGCTCAGCCACTACGACGTGGAGCAGCTGGCTGACCTAGCCTGCAAACACAACTTACTACAACGGAAATACCGCGTTCGGCAGACACAGACCGCGCCCCCAACGTACGAGGTCTTCGACGCAAATGCGGTCGTCCTCGAAGGACAAGAGAGCTGGATGCGTGTCCGTCTGCACGCCAACCAGAGTCGGGTCGAGGTTCACCCCCACATCCAAGCAGGCTACGGCTTCGCCTTTCTGGCCATTCTGTTGACGCTACCGCTTGGAATCGGACTGCCACTGTGGGCCACTGGGCATGCAACCATCACCTACCAGCTGCTGATCGTAACAGCTGTACTCACCGTGGCGGGAATCGCCCATCTCCTCGGCATGAGCTTCGTGGACAACACGCTCACCAAGAGCCGTCTCACGTCCATCCGCGCGTTCCGAGAGCAAGCCCATCAACGCTGGGGAGTGCCCGCCCAGGACAGTCAGCAGCGGCTGCCGCGGGAGCAGCCCAATGACGACAACCCGCCGACGAGTCCCACTAGCAACCGCACAGACACGTATATTGAGCCATGATCTGTGCTGTCTGCGAGACCGAGACCACCGCTACACCGTGCACAGAATGCGGCAACGAGCCGCTTCTTGTCGGCAAATACCGACTTGAGCGCACCTTAGGTCGAGGCGCACAAGGCACCACCTTCCTGGCGACGGGTCCGGACGGTCTGTGCGCCATCAAGGAGCTTCACCTAGGACGCGCCGGCATGGGAAAGCGTGCTGAGCTGATTCACCGAGAAGCGGCGGTCCTCGAACAGATCGACCACCCCAACATCCCGTCATTACACGAGCACTTCGTCGACGGCGTCGGCATGGCACGCTCGCTGTACTTGGTGCAAGACCACGTTCAAGGCGAAAACCTGGAAGAACGCCTGAAGACCCATCGCTTCACCCACGTCGAAGTCACGGATATCGTCCAACAAACAGGCCACATCCTCGCCGCACTGCACGCGCTGTCCCCACCGGTCATCCACCGCGACATCAAGCCCAGCAACCTGATGATCGACGACCACGGACAGGTTCACCTCATCGACTTTGGCTCGGTCCGCGACGTCATGCGTGACACGGTTGGCGGCGGCAGCACGGTTGCAGGAACCTTTGGCTACATGCCCCCCGAACAGCTTGTCGGCGACGCCACCCCACAGTCGGATGTCTACGCCTTGGGCATGACCGCTGTGCGCCTGCTGACCCGCCAAGAACCGGCCGCGTTGACCGACCGCACCGGGCAGCTCACCTGGCGAACCCATGCGAACGCAAGCGGTGCAGTCGCCGAGTGGGTCGACGCAATGGTGCACCAAGACCCTGTAGAGCGAAGCACCGCGCAAACGGTCGCGCTGGGGCCCAACACACCGGAACCGAATGACGCTGCACCGGCTGCGCTACCACCCCAATCAGCCCATGTTGACGTTCCACAGGCCGCTCTACCGCCCCAATCAGCCCACGTTGACGTTCCACAGGCCGCTCCACCGCCCGCCGTCGCGAGTCGCCCCCCAACGGACACAGCCCGACAGGCCAGCCGGACAGTGGCCGCCCCCATTACCCAGAGCGGCACGCACGTCGTTCAGTTCACTGTGCCGACCGCGTTTTCCCAGCGGGATACCGAAAAACTCGCCCAGATGGCGGCACATCGCGGACTGCTGCCACGCAATCTACGGGTCCGCCCCGTTGGCCATTCTGGCGGGCTGTTTCACCTGTCCGCAAGAGCCGACGGTCTTCCCATCGGCAACAAACCTTGGATGATTGTCCAGGTCCTACAGGACAAAACCACTGTTCTTCTGCAACCCAAGGCGCAGACTCTCCTGGTCATCCTAGTGATGATGGTGATGTCACTGGCGACCATTCCGGTACTCGCACTCCCGTTCATCACCCTAGACCTTGTCAGACCCTCTGACCCCATCGCCTGGCTGGCAGTAACCCTCGCTTCGGCCTTACTGCTTGTTGGAGCAGCACTCTTCGGCGCCGCACTGTTTGTTGGGGCCACGCGCAAGCGCCGCATTGCACATCTCACCCAGGACCTCCGTGATGAGTGGGGTTCGACTACCAATGCCGCCATTCCTTCGGTCGAAGAACGTCTTCCGAACGAAGAACTGTACTCCTCCAAGGGGCCTACCACGCAAACGAAGGCGCACTCTCGCGGGCGTGAACAGCCATGATCTGCGCCAACTGTGTGGCCGAGACCACCACCACACCGTGCACTGAATGCGGCAAAGACTCCCTACTTGCAGGAAAATACCGCCTTGAGACAATCCTAGGGCGTGGCGCACAAGGCACAACCTTTCTGGCGACTGGCCCCAGCGGCATCTGCGCCATCAAAGAGCTTCACCTCGGACGCGCCGGTGTTGGCAAGCGCGCAGAGCTCATTCACCGGGAAGCCGCGGTTCTTGAACAGATCGAGCACCCCAACATCCCGTCGTTGCACGAGCACTTTGTGCAGGGCATCGGCGTGGCCCGCTCGCTGTACTTGGTGCAAGACCACGTTCAGGGCCAAAACCTAGAAGAACGGCTGAAGACCCATCACTTCACCGACGAAGAGGTCACCGATATTGTGCAAGAGGTGGGCACGATTCTCACGGCTCTGCACGGTCTGTCCCCGCCGGTCATCCACCGTGACATCAAGCCCAGCAACCTCATGATCGACGACGACGGGCGGGTTCATCTCATCGACTTTGGCTCGGTCCGCGACGTCATGCGTGACACGGTTGGCGGCGGCAGCACGGTGGCGGGGACCTTCGGCTACATGCCCCCCGAACAGCTGGTTGGTGACGCCACACCCCAGTCCGACATCTACGCGCTAGGCATGACCGCTGTACGCCTGCTAACCCGCCAAGAACCTGCCACATTGACCGACCGAACCGGACGACTCACCTGGCGACAACATGCGAAGACCAGCAGTGCCATGGCCCATTGGGTCGACGCCATGGTGCACCGCGACCCACTGCGACGCAGTACCGCCGAGACCGTCGCCCATGGTCCTGAGGGCCCCCCGCAAGCACCAAGCGACGACGTGCCGCAGGCTCCACCCCCACCCATCGCCGCCGAGAGGTTCCCCGCTCCGAGCACAAGCACCGCAAGAGACGCCTCCTTGGCGCCCACAGCGCCTGAACCCCAACGCGTCAGACGGAAGGTTGTGCAGTCCGGCACCGACGTCATTCAGTTCAAGGTTCCGCAAGCGTTCAACCTAGCGGATGTTCAGCGTGTCGCACGAATGGCGGCGGCCCAAGGCCTCCTCCCCAAAGACGCTCACGTTCGGCCCGTCGGCAATTCGGGGGGACTGTTCCACCTCTCTACTCGGCCCGATGGCCTTCCAATCGGCAACGGTCCGTGGATGGTTGTTCAGACCCACAACGACGAAACGACCCTCCTATTGCAGCCGCTCTCCCCAGCATCCAAGGCTGTCTCTACCTGGTTTGCAGCCGTCATTGCCTTCGCTGCGGTCGTCTACTACGGACCCGTTACCGGCCTAGGATTGGGCAAACCCGAAGCCTCGATGATGTGGTTCGTTGTCGGCATCATCGGCGCGCTTGTCGCCGCAGCCGTCGCTTTCATTGCCAGCATGCGACCGCGGGCCACGCGGCGGACCGGCATTGAAACGCTCAAGCGAGACATCGTCAAACAGTGGGCCAGCGACCCGCTCAACGCTTCCCTTCCACGCGAAGGCACTCGCCCAGACAATGAGCAGCGCGAGGCCACCCAGAAGCCCTCTCAGACAGTTGATGAGGGATGATCTGCGCCACCTGTGAAACCAATGGCTCCGTCAGCCCTTGCGCCACTTGCGGCAACGACCCACTCTTGGCCGGGAAGTACGAGCTTCAGACAGTGCTCGGCCGGGGCGCCCACGGCCTGACCTTCCTCGCCCAAGGCCCCAATGGCTCCTGCGCCATCAAGGAACTGCACCTAGGACGACAGACGGCAGGAAAGGCCACCGAGCTGTTTCACCGCGAGGCGGAGGTCCTCGCACAGCTCCAACACGAGCAAATCCCTACGCTGTACGACCACTTTGTCAGCGGCGTCGGCATTGCTCGCTCGCTGTACGTCGTCCAACAGTACATCCCTGGGCAAAACCTCGAAGAGCGGCTGAAGACCCACCGCTTTTCCGAGGGTGAGGTCAACGACATCGTGGCCCAAGTGACCGGTATTCTGCACTATCTACACGCGCTCAGCCCGCCAGTCATCCACCGTGACATCAAGCCGAGCAACCTCATTATCAGTGACGACGGCAGCATCCATCTGATTGACTTTGGAGCCGTTCGTGACGTCATGCGAGACAGTGTGGGCGGCGGCAGCACGGTGGCTGGCACCTTCGGCTACATGGCGCCCGAGCAGCTCGTTGGCGACGCGACACCGCAGTCAGACCTGTACGCACTCGGCATGACCGCCATTCGCCTTCTGACTCGAGAGCATCCGACCGGCCTGACCAATCGCCTAGGCCAAGTCGACTGGCGAAGCAGAAGTACGGTCTCTGACGAAACGGCCTACCTCATCAACGGACTGGTTCACTCGGACCCCATCCAGCGGCGATATGGACGGTCGGATCAGGCCAACACCTTGTCGCACCCAAGCCCAAAGGCCGCGTCGAGAGCCGCCCACTTCGCCGAGGTGCGCTGGGCGAATGCATCGGATTCCGTGACGCTGTGGGAACGGGTCATCGGCATCCGACGCACCCACATCGAGACGGAAATCCCTCGTTCTGCAACGCTGAGAGACGCGGAAGATGCCGCACTATTAGCGGCGTATCACGGTGTTTTTCCCACACTACCCACGCTCCATGCTCACTATGGACCGTCTCTAGACCAACACGGCTGGCTGATCGGGGACCCAATGCCCGAGACTCCAACAACCCGCGACCGCTGCAAAGCGCGCATGCGTATTGATTCGGAAGGCGAGACCACGCGCATTCAGCTGTTCCAGCAACACCACATCCAATCACGGCTGCTCGCAACGCCCAAACGCCTCGTCACGAGCGTCTACGCAGGCGGGGTCGTCGGATACACCGCTATCTTCCTAGCTGTTGCAGGTATCGTGATCTACCTCAACTACGATCCCAGCAAGCTGTCGATGGTCGTGTTGTTCATACCGGGAGTCCTCTTGGCCCTAACGGGCGGGCTGTTGATGGTTGGTTGGGAAGTCCAGCCCGACAAACTCCCCGACCCAACCACCGCCGCGGACGTACAGGCTGCCATCAGCCGACTGCACACCCTGGCAAGAGCCATCGACGACCGCTTGACTGCCAACAATTCGGCGCGTCTTCCAAGAGAGGGCGCAGGCTCCCCCAACTCCCATGTCAGCCGCGTCCAGCCACTCTCAACGCGCGACGAATAGCCAGCCAGACCCCGGCCGTACCCCACCGGCAAGGCCGTCCATCAAACCTCTCGACGGTCTCGTGAGCTATCGTGCGCACCGTCGCCCACGACACACACGACCTGCCCGTCGGAGCCCCCATGATTACCCTGTGGCTACTACTCACCGCCTGCAATGACGGCATGACGGACACCGACCCGGACACCGACAGCGACACGGACACCGAGGTCGCCACCGAAGCGGACACCGACAATCCTGACGCACGCTGGGAAGACCTGCGGGACATCGCTCAGGCAGAGCTGGAAGAGAGTGACGCTCCTGCCATGTCCATCGCCATCTACGAGGGTGGCGAGGTGGTGTTTGCTGAGGCCTACGGAATGACCGAGGTCGACGGCAATGTACCGGTCACGCCGAGCACCTTGTTTCAGATCACCCTCACCACCAACATCTTCACCAGCATTGCGCTTCTTCAGGGCGTTGAGCAGGAGATGTACGGGGTGGGCGACGACCTGTACACCCTGCTGCCGGACCTCGAACCTCGCCCCAACGATGTGCCGCTGTGGGAGCAGACTACGCTGCACGACTTGATGACCCAACAGACGGGCATGTTCGACTTCATCAAGTGGAGCGAGGCCCCAGAAAACACACGAACGAACGTATCTCTAGCCGAGTACCCTGGGTACGGTCCATTCGACAATCCACCGGGTCAGTTCTTCAACTTCAGCTACGCCAACTTCTCCTATGCGGGCTTCGTGCGCGAGGCGCTGGAGGAGAGGGACATTGATGATGTCCTTGAGGAGGATGTGTTTCGTCCGCTCGGTATGGCCCGAACAACCACACGCCGGGAAGACGTCGCAGCAGATGGCGACTTTGCCTTCGGAACCGGCTTCGTCATCGAAGAAGATGGCTCAGCACGGGCGTTGGACGTACGTGACCTGGCAGACGTCCCACACCCCGCCTTCAGCCTGTCCGCCGGAACGAGCACCTGGAGCACACCGACCGAGCTGACTCAGCTCGCCGACTTTCTTCTCCACGGTGACCCCGCCGTCCTCTCCGACGCGCTTCGTGCCGAGATCACCTCGCCGCAAGTGCCGCTCTTGAGCACCGCAGACGACGCACAGTACGGCTACGGCCTGAACATTCGCCCGGGTCTCCCATTCAACGACGGCTACCGTCCAGCCACGGCCTGGGAGCAAGGCTCCTTCAACCTTCAGTACACCAGCATCTTCTACGTCTTGCCCGACCACGACTACGCCGTCGCCATCCTGTCGAGCGGCCGTGACACAGACTTCGGAAGCACCCTACAGGCGGCCCTCGCCTTGGCTACCGACCTACCCGACGTCATGGACGACCCCGAGTACACCGTGGACCCCACGCGCTTTGCGGACCACGTCGGTAGCTACATGGGTCCGTCGAACATCCGCGGTATCATCGTGGCCGAGGAAGACGGTGGCTTGGTGTGGACCCTTCCCGCCTACGAGGCCGCCGGTGTGGTCTATGAGCGCAACCTACAGACCGTGTCGTCTACGCAGTTCATCGGCTCGCTCAATGACACCGACTACGAAATCACCTTCATTGGTGAGCCAGGGTCCCCGTCCGGGTTCATTCGCAACCGCTTCTGGGTCGCGGAGCGCTCAGACACACCCTCCGCTGCACAGGCGGGTCTGTCCCTCCCTGTAGACCTACAACGCGACCACAGCCGCCCGTCTACACCGCTGATGGGTCCCGCCTCCGCACGTTAGGCTGACCAGACGACGGGAGTGATAGAGGTGCCGATACCCACGTTGGTGCCAGCACCACTGCCCGTGCTGACGACCCCGCACTGGAGCGCACATGCAGCCTCGTTTTCTGATCCCCACGCTCACATCTATCGGCATGAGCCTGACCACCGGGTGTGCGGGCACCGCAGATGACGCAGACTCCCTCCAGGACGAGCTTGTCGGTGTTTGGGACGTCACGTCTTTGGGACTGTCCGGCTACACAACGTCGACCTTGCCCAACGAGTACCAAAGCGCCACCTTCACCATTCGCCCTACGCTCGCCGGCACTCTGGACTTCGCCTCCCGAGATGAGAACATTGTGGTTGGGACATCGGTCGAGCTGCTGTCCGAGGATACCTTCAAGATTCGGGCCCCGGGGTACAACGGAATGGACATGGACTGCAGGCTAGCGGGCGACCTTATCGACTGCTTCGACAACGAAGAGACCGACTGGGTGGGCTTGGACAACGACAGCTACTTTCACTCCATGGCCCTCCAACGCCAGTAGGCGGTCTGCGGCGTACCTACCGAGAATGGTCGTAAGTCCCCCACCTCACCGGTCGAGCCGCCAACTCCAGGACGGAAGTCTGAAGCATGATCTGCGCTGTCTGCGAGACCCAAACACAAGTGACCCCATGCGCAGAGTGCGGCAATGACCCGCTGTTAGCGGGAACGTACCGTCTCGAGCGCATCCTCGGGCGCGGTGCACAAGGCACAACCTTCCTGGCAGCAGGACCACACGGCGTCTGTGCCATCAAAGAACTTCAGCTCGGCCGCTCCGCCGGCGGAAAAACGACAGAGCTGTTCCACCGCGAAGCCGCTGTTCTCGCACAGCTCGACCACGACAGCATTCCAGACCTGTACCACCACTTCGTAGACGGCATTGGCGTGGCCCGTTCGCTGTACTTGGTTCAACAGTTCATTCCTGGCCAGAACCTCGAAGAACGTCTGAATAGCCACCGCTACTCTGAGGCTGAAGTCCTCAACGTCGTGACGCAGGTCGCGGAGATTCTCGCGTACCTACACACCTTGCATCCACCGGTCATTCACCGCGACATCAAGCCCAGCAACCTCATTATCGACGATGAAGGAAGGGTCCATCTCATCGACTTTGGCGCCGTCCGCGATGTCATGCGAGACACGGTTGGCGGCGGCAGCACGGTTGCCGGAACCTTCGGCTACATGGCCCCCGAGCAGCTCGTTGGCGACGCCACGCAACAGTCGGACCTGTACGCCTTAGGCATGACAGCTCTCCAGCTGTTGACGCGGCAGACCCCCGCCGCCGTGACCGACCGCTCAGGAAACGTGGACTGGTCGCGCCTGACAAACGTAGAGAGTTCCACCGTCACGCTGCTCGACGGACTCACACGACACCACGTGAGCGAGCGCGTTCCCACGGCCCACGCCCTGCTCGGTGCCCTACACAACCCGCCTACACCCATGCCCCCACCCGCAGAGGCGGTCCCGGCTCAATTGGCCATACACCACCGTCGACACCGCTGGTCCGCCGGTCAACTGCTTGTCGGCCGCACTCACGTACGCCACCAATTGCGTATCCAAGGTCATCTCAACCGCCAAGATGTGGAAGACATCCGGGAGATGGGCATCTCTGCGCGCAGCTTCGCCTCCACAGTCACACTGAGGAACGGTGGAACTATGGACGCCACAGATGAACGCAGTTGGTACACATGGCAGTGGACCCACGGATGGGGGTCGGAGATGGCCGAGCTCAGCGCGACGCCTCAGGGACCCGCAACAGTCCTAGAGACCACCGCCGGCAGCCCATTCATGAGAGCCTCCTTCTATCTGTTAGCCTTGCTCATTATGGGGCTACCTGCAGCCCTGATATTCATAGGTGTTCCAGTACTATCAAACAGTGGACTGGAGAAGGAACTGGCCGGATTCATGACGTCAGCAGCGGTCGTTGCGTTCGTGATGCTGGTGGTGCGCGCCTTGTGGTTTGTATCGGTCCAGTACGCCATCGAACGAAACACAAAGCTACTCCAGGCCATCTCGAACGAGTTCGTTCCGCTACTCCCGGACACGTCGGCCCCGCAGCAAGAGCCGGACAAACTGCCCATGGAAGCGCCACGCCAGACCGATGCGACTGGCTCTCGACGAACGGCCAAAGAGACCGGCTAGCCCACAAGAACGTGCATACTATCCTGCTCTCAGCGCCATCACCCGTCCGCGACCGCCGCACTCTTCTCCGCCATCCACCCGCCAGTCGCGCGACGGTGCACCGTCCAGCCAGGCATTGGTTCTTCCCGAAGGACAGCATCCGCCACCGCAGAGCTCTCACCGGCTTGTAGGCCCAGGGCTGCGCTGTTGGCGACGAGGACTTGCCCGCTGGCGTCGCCCAGAATGACCGGGTGAGCCAGGTGGTCAACAAGGGCCAAGACCGCATCACGGTCGACTCCCGCCGGTGAGGACACAAAATTCGACGCGCGCTGGCGGTGGTCCAGCAGCCAGTTCAGATTTGTGGAAACACGACCGATATCGTAGCTCAATCCGGCAGACTGACAGCGTCGGTGTGTATCTCCCGAACGTGCTGCGGCGAGCACCGCGTCCACCTCCTGCACCGGTGAAATCATGCGGCTTCCAATGCGCGAGTACACCACCAACGTCACCAGGAAGCTGACGAATCCGAGCATAGCCATGGCCCAAGCACCGGCAATACCCATGAAATGAGCCTCACCATTAGCCACCTGCATGGAGCCGCGGTTGACGTCACCCAGTGCGACCAACGCCACCACCGCTCGCTGCCGAGCGTCTTCATCACCGGCCATGACCGGGTCTACGAGGGCCTCAATTGTCTCGAGCAGCGGCACTTCTTCGGGTTCGGTGACGTTGCCCGTCGCCCGCTCCAGAGCCTCGCTAAAGGCCGCTTCGTCACGCGTGACCACCGCACCCAGCATGTCTTCGACCGCTGCCGTCGAGTACACATTCTCCTGGAGAATCAGGTCCATAGCGGGGCCCATTCGGATGAGGAGCGACACCCCCGCAAGTGCCGTCAGTAGCTGGGCTGCGAGCATGGCCCCAATTCCCAGACGGGCTTCGTTTCCAGGATGCATCTAGCGCTCCTCAGCAAGGGCCACCGCGGCGTTCCCACGGCCAATGGTCACCAAGACGTCGTCCGCCTCAAGCCGTGTGTTGCCCTCGGGCATCATGACCGAGCCTTGGCCATCCACCTCACGTCTCACGGCGGCCACAACCACCTTGAAGCGCTTGGGTAGGCCAAGCTCGGCGAGGGTTCGTCCCACCATGGAGGTCGGAACCAGGAGCTCGGTGATGCTCATGTCATCGCCCAAGGGCAGGATGTCTACAATGCGCGCAGAGGCGTAGCGTGCGGCTAAGCGCTCACCGAGTAGACGCTCCGGGTTGATGACCTCGTGAGCCCCGACCAACAACAGAATGCGCTCGTGAAGGTCGTCCGTCGACCGGGCGACGATTCGCTTGGCACCGAACTGGCGCAGCATGGCGGTGACCAAGATGCTCGCTTCGCGACTGTCATCGCCAATGGAGCACACACACAGGTCGCGGTCTCCAGGCCGAAGCAGCGCTAAGTCCGCCTCTTCCGTCGCGTCTAGGGTGACAGCCTCGACCGCAAAGGTGCCGGCCATCTGCGTGCGGTCCTCGCTGATATCCACGGCAATGACGTCGTCTCCGTGCTCCGATAGCGCTCGTCCAAGCGCCATTCCGAACTGACCCATACCGATAATAAGAACTTGCTGACCAGACATACTCACCCCACCTGGATGGCTTCGAGTGGATAGCGGCAGCCCTCACGAATGCGGCTCACCAAGAACAAAAACAACGTCAGCGGGCCAATACGGCCGGCAAACATACACGCCATGATGATGACCTTACCCACGCCATCCAGCTCGCCCGTCGCCCCGATGGTCAAGCCCACCGTAGCCAGTGCCGAGACAACCTCGAACAACGCGCTGCGCAGACCAATCGTCTGCGTCAACTGCAGCGCCCACAGCGCCACACACGCCGACAATACCGCCACTGTGGTGATGGCGGTGGCCTCATAGATAGTGCGGTGGGGAATGCGACGACCGAACGCCTCTGCCTCCGACCGGCCGCGAATCGTGGCCAACACCGCGAGCAACAGCACGCCTATGGTGGTGGTCTTGACGCCACCCGCTGTAGAGCCCGGGCTGCCTCCCACAAACATCACCACCACCATCATGGTCCAGGTTGACGGGTGTGTCTGGGCCAGGTCAACCGAGTTGAACCCGGCCGTTCTCAAGGTCACTGACTGAAACCAGCTGTTCGTGATGGCATCCACGGTGCCCAGTCCGTCCAGCGAGGCATCACCTTCGATGGCCATCCACAGAAACGCTGGAACGACCAAAAGAACCGCCGTCACCACAACCACCAAACGAGCATGCAAGCGCCCCTGCCGACGCAGCCACGGAAGCCCCACAACGACCATTGGCCCAAGGCTTCCAATCACAATGACCGCGCTGATGACGAGCAAGACCAGCGGCTGTTCCTGGTAGGAGACCAGACTGTCCGACTGCAGTGCAAAGCCCGCATTGCAGAAGGCCGAGATGGACGTGAACACCGCTCGCCACAAGCCCTGGCCAACGCCGTCGCCGGACTGAACGAAGAGCGGCCACAGGCACAGCGCACCTACAAGCTCGGTCAGAAAGGTCACGCCGAGTACCGTAGACAGCGCGCCCTTGAGGTCCTGCCGCGCTTGCGAGCTGCCTATCAGCTCGGCCGCCATCTTCTCCTGCTTTACCCCCAAGCGCTGGCCAAAGTAGACCGCTGCTGCCGTGGCAAAGGTCATGATGCCCAGGCCGCCGATCTGAATGAGTACCAACAGCACAAACTGGCCAAATCCGCTAAACACCACCGGTGTGTCAAGCGTGCTGAGCCCGGTCACGCACACCGCACTGATCGACGTGAAAACGGCGTCTATACCGGAGATACCGTCCGGAGATCGAGTCGAAATAGGCAGCAACAGTGCCGCCGCCCCCAGGGCTCCAAGGACCGCAAAGCTCACCACGAGCAGCGTGGCGGGCTTCGTCAGCAAGGCGTCCAACAGATTGGGAACCGAGCGCGGGTTGTCTCGGCGAGCCCGAATCAGGCTCAATGCAAGCAGAACCGCAATGATGCCACCCGGCAGCACCGACGGAATCGCCATCTCCTTGGCGGCCAAGAGCGTAGTCAGAGCCAGACCCGACGCCGGCAACATGGCGGCCACCGCCGTTCGCTCCGTCCGGTCGGTTCGGGTGACGGGCGAGAACAGGCCCCACATCCACCCAATCGACAGCGTGGCTGAGATCAAGGCAAACAACCCAAACGTCGGCTCCATCAGCCGCAGCCACATCGCGTTGGCCGTCAATGCAGCAACGGCAACCGAGACCCCGGCTCGTCCAAGCACGTGTCTACGGACTCCAGCAATGTCCCCACATGCCGTGAGAGCACCCAGCAGAACAACAATGAGTCCCACGACTACGGAGGGTTCCCCAGGCATTGCGGCGGTTGTCGCCGTCAACGCAAACACCACCATTGGCAGACGCCAACGCAGTGCTGTGGCCGTCGTATTCACACCGGGAGCCCCGTTCATGCTGGCCGTCATAGTCCACCAAACCTGAACGAGTAAGGCCGCTACTTCTCAACCTGCGGCCGAACAACACGTGCAAGCACGCCACTCGGCGGTCTAACGAGGCGTGCGGACCCGACGTCTCTTGAACGGCTTGAGCTGCCACACCACGGACTTGGGCACACTGATTCGTGCGTGCCAGCCGTCATCGTCCCAGGCTTCGCTCAACACTTCACCGTGCTCGTTCACCAAAGCGGAGAGCCGGCCTTCATCATCGTGGGGGACGTCCACGTCGAACTCGGCCCACGCGGCAGCACGGCGAGCCACCACACGATTGGCCAGCTCATCCAACCCCACACCCGTGTGAGCGCTGATGGTGACCACTTCGTCGAAGCGGCCCTTCAGCAGTGCCATGTCCAGGCGGTCGCGGTGTGAGACGTCGACCTTGTTCAACACGCCAAGAATGCGGCTCTTGGGCACGTCTAGGCTGCCGAGAACCTCATGAACAGCGTCGATCTGCTGCTCGGCTTCGGGATGAGAGGCGTCCACGACATGAAGCAACAGGTCGGCGTGCAGCGCCTCGGCCAACGTGGACTTGAAGCTGGCCACAAGGTGATGAGGCAGGTCGCGCACAAAGCCAACGGTGTCAGACAACGGAATGTCCACGCCTGGACGCACAGCCCAGCGGCGGGAGACGGTATCGAGCGTGGCGAACAGGGCGTCTGCTGCGTAGGTCTCGGCACCCGTAAGCGCGTTCAATAGCGTGCTCTTTCCGGCATTGGTGTAGCCAACCAGGCCTACACTCCACACATTGCGACCGGTGACTTGGCGCTCGCGGCGGTCACTAATCTTAGACAGCTCAACCTTCAGACGGGTGATGCGCTGGTCAACCAGGCGGCGGTCAATCTCGAGCTGCTTTTCACCAGGACCACGAGTAGCCACGCCGCCACCCGCCTGGCGGGCCAAGTGAGACCACATTCCGCGCAGCCGAGGCGCGGTGTACTCAAGCTGGGCGAGCTCTACTTGAAGCTTGGAGACCCGCGTCTGGGCACGACGAGCGAAGATATCCAAGATCAGCTCACTGCGGTCGATGACACGGCAGCCCACGCGTTTCTCAAGCTCGCGAATCTGTGCTGGAGACAGCGCGTTGTCGAACACGACCAAGCCGGCCTCATGCTCTTCAACGGTCTCAGCGACGGTCTGTACTTTGCCGCTACCAATGAAGGTTGCCGCCGAGATGCCAGAGGTCCCGTTGCCACGACGCTGAATGATGCGCGCGACCACTCGCCCACGCGCAGCAAGCACCAAGCTCTCCAGCTCGTCTAAGCAGGTATCTGGCGGCAGCTCAGTGTCTTGAGCGTAGCTGCCAACCAGAACAACAATGTCTTGCGGTCTTCCCATAGCGCACAGCGTTAGCCCACCAAATGGATGACACGCGCTCAGAAGTTGCAATCATTGGTTCGGGATTCAGCGGAATCGCCGCCGCTCACGAGCTACGCAAGACTGGGATTACCGACTTTATCGTCTTCGAACGGTCACAAACGCTCGGTGGAACCTGGCGAGACAACCGGTATCCAGGATGTGCATGCGACGTGCCTTCCCACCTGTACAGCTTGTCGTGGGCACCAAACCCGAGCTGGTCGCGTGTGTACTCACCGCAAGAGGAGATTCGCCAGTACATGGAGCGTGTGGTCGACGAACACGGCCTGACCCCACACCTGCGATTCGGCAAGCACCTGACGCACGCCGCATGGGACACGACCGAGCACCACTGGACGTTGTCATTTGCAGACGGCACCACACACACTGCGCGCTTCCTGATTCTCGGCATTGGCGCACTGCGAGACCCTGTGATTCCCACGCTGAAAGGCATGGAGAACTACAAAGGTGCCACCATGCATACGGCAGAGTGGGACGCAGACATTCCCCTACAGGGCAAGCGAATCGCCATTGTGGGAACTGGGGCCAGCGCTATCCAGGTTCTGCCCGAGATTGCGCCCATGGCAGAGCACGTCACAGTGCTCCAGCGCACACCGCCCTGGGTCAAACCACGCGGCGACCGCGCCTACACACGCATTGAACACGCTGCATTCAAGCTGCCGGGCGTGCTCGCGCTGTCTCGCTTGCGCACATTCGCTGCACAAGAAGCAGGCTATGCAGCCATCTTTGGTGCCAATCGCCCACTGAACCGCATCGCACGTTGGTCACTCTCTCGCTTCGCACGCAGAGCCTCTGGGCTCGACAGCGTAGTTCCCGACTACGACCTGGGGTGCAAGCGCGTCCTCATCAGCGACGACTGGTACCCCGCCCTGGCGCGACACAATGTGACGCTGCTGACCGAGCCAGCCGCGGCGATGAGTGAGACTGGACTGACCCTGGCAAACGGCGAGCACATCGAGGCCGACGTCGTCATCTGGTGCACAGGGTTCGCCGTCGACAAACCGCTGGGTGACTTGGTCATCACGGACAAAAACGGTGACTCCCTCGCTGACAAATGGGGAGACCGCCCCAGCGCCTACCTGGGCATCACCGTGCCCGACTTGCCCAACGCCTTCACTCTGCTGGGTCCCAACACCGCGCTTGGCCACAGCTCCGTTGTGGTGATGATCGAGGCACAAGCCCGTTACTTGGCACAAGCCATTGTATACGCCCGTGCAAAAAACGTAGACCTAGACGTCAGGCAAGACGCGCATGACGCGTTCGTTGCCACCGTGGACTCCCTCCACCAGCGACTGGTGTGGCAGTCGGGCGGATGCCGCTCTTGGTACCAGACAAAGACAGGCGCCAACTTTACGATCTGGCCAGGCTCCAGCACGTCCTACCTAAGAGCGACACGCCGCTTCGACCCGTCGGTCTACAAAGACTAGCCTTCTGCCGGCACCAGCTCGGCAATGCGCTGAAGCATGCTCGCCTTCGTACAGACTACCGGCCACGTGTCGTTCTCACAGGCGTTGCGCTCGGCAAGCCACGCCCGCTGGACATCACGTAGCTCCGTGCGCTGGGAGCCGGTCATCCCTTCACGAGCCGCTAAGTAAGCGGTACTCAGGCGCCCATCGAGCGCGGCGAGCTGGGGGTCATTGCAGATGGCATGCTCCACAACGGTAGAGGCACGGGTGCAGTCAAAGCTTGGTTGAAAGCGGGTTCGTACACGGTCAGACGCAAAGAAGCGCCACACGGCACCCTGCTCAAAGTCCGTCACATACACCGCACCATCGGGCCCAACGGCCAGGTCCAGTGGACGTCCTTGAAAGCCAGAGGCCCAGATGGTGGTCTCCCCCGTTGCAGGGTCCACCAACAGCACCCGGCGACCTGCGGTGTAGAAGCGTGAGATGTAGCTGCCGAACTCTGCGACCAGCAGCTTGCCGTTGTGGTCTGGCCACATCTGGGACTGTGCGGCGGTCACCCCGTTGGCGCTTGCATGGGGTGTGAACATCACCGCGGGCGCGGTCGCCTCAGGACCGCCATCGCGCAGTCGCTCGTCAGCCACCCAGTACGGATGACCGTAGAACTTGCCGGGCTCCACACGGTTCAACTCTTCCGGTGCAGCCTCAACAAGTGGTGGGTCAATGCCGTTATCCGTTGCGTAGAGCGCGCCGTCCATCCACGCCAGACCGAAGGGATTGCGAAACCCAGTGGCGTAGACGCTGAGGTTGCCGTCGGTATCAATGGACAGAATGCTGTTGTTCGGAGGGTCCTCAATGTCCGCATTCGTGGCCGAGCCTTGGCCCACAAACAGCTCGCCCCCCGGTCCCCACGCCAGCCCATTGTTCTGGTGAAGCCCGGACGCCGGCAGGTTGTCCACGAACACAACATTGCCGTCGGCCCGCATGTCGCCGTCAAGGTCCTCCAGATAGGTGATTTTCCCACGCTCGCTCACGTACAAACCATGGTCAGCGCACGCTAGACCCACCGGCCGCTCCAAGCCTGTCGCGTACTCCGTTCGAGCGCCATCTTCTCCCATCAACCAGAGCTTTCCGGTCTTCTGTCCGGCTCGGGGATAGACGCCGCCATTGGTGCTGACAAAGGGCCTGCCATCGCAGAACACAATCGCGACGGGATGGTCCAGGCCACTTGCCCACAGCTCCACATCCACACCCGAGACCGTGAACAGCGTGTCTGGGTTGGGCTGCGGTGGACCCGGCTCGGGCTGAGTGAGCAACCAGGTATGGATGCCGCCAACGAGGGCATCAGACAGGTCCGACTGTGTATAGGCGGGCATAGGTGGGGCACCTGCGCGGATCTGAGCCATCACATCCACCAGCTCTGGAACCCGACCGGCAAGCTGCGGCCCAACGCCTCCTTGACCACGTTGGCCGTGACACGCGGAACAGTTGTGCAACTGCCAGGCTGCTTCCCCCTCTTCCGCAGTCGCCGGGACGACCACAGTGGGTTTGGGCGCCGGCTCCACATTGGCCGCCTTGGGCTCAACCGGTGCCACCGGCACGGGCTCAGGAACATCACGAGAACATGCCAGGGCAAACAGTACGAGAAGAGTCATGCGACGAGCCTACAACACCCCAGGCGACCACGTGGTATCTGCGACCGCATGAAGACTCTTGGAACTCACCTGCTTGCCGACCTTCACGGGTGCGATGCGCGCATTCTCAACGATGCCACACGCCTACAAGCGGCAATGCGTCACGCCGCTGAGGCCGCTGGATGTGTCATCTTGCATGCACAGTTTCACCAGTTTGAGCCCCAAGGCGTCACCGGGCTGTTGCTAATCGCAGAGTCCCACCTGTCCGTGCACACCTGGCCAGAACATGGATATGCGGCGATAGACCTCTACACTTGCGGCGCCGCCGAACCACGACACGCCATTGAGGACCTTGCACGAGCGCTTCACGCCACGCGAACAGATTGGTTGACTGTCGAGCGAGGTCGCGAACAAAGCATTCCTAGCCTTCGTCCTACGAATAGTTCTCAGGAATCCGAAGGTGTAGTGTAGCCGTCCTTCGGAGGCAGACCATGGGTTTGAAGACGGTACTGGGTATTGGCGCAGCAGTAGTAAGCACAGTTGTTGTCGCGGGGCTGGTGACAGCCGTCTTGTTGCCCAAGGATTTCGAGGTCACCCGCACCCAGCAGATGGACGCCCCGGCAGAGGTGGTGTGGCAACACGTCTCGGTGCTCGAGAACCATCCCGCATGGTCCCCCTGGCAAGCGAAAGACCCGAGCACGGTCAACACCTACACGGGCCCCGAAGGCGTTGGACACACCATGTCTTGGACCGGTGAGGTCACTGGTGAAGGGTCCCAGGCGATTACAGCGATGGACCCCATGAACCGGGTCGATACCCACTTGGACTTCGGTGACATGGGCACGGCGGAAGCGTGGCTAGCACTGACCGTGGTCGACGCCGACACAACCAGCGTCACCTGGGGCCTCTCCGGAACGAACGATGGGTTCTTTGGTGGGGCCATCTCAGCCATGATGGATACGTTCATTGGGGCCGACTACGAAGACGGACTGAGCCGGCTGAAAGAGGTTGCTGAGGGCACACCACCGCCAGAACCAGAGCCAGCCGAGCTCCCCCCTCCCCCCGAAGTCCAGCCTCCGGGCCCCGGAGACCTTCCCCTCCCGGGCTAGGTGCAACGGCCCGATGCTTGCCGTCGCATACTGAACGTGTGTACAGTGCGGCATGGAACTCGCTCAGAAGCTCAGCATCCTCGCAGACGCCGCAAAATACGATGCCTCGTGTTCATCCAGCGGTGCGAAACGCACACGTCCAACGGACGGTTTCGGCAACACCACGGGCATGGGCATCTGCCACAGCTACACGCCCGATGGCCGCTGTGTGTCGCTGCTCAAGATCTTGTTCACCAACCGATGCATCTTCGACTGTGCGTACTGCGTCAATCGGCTGTCGAGCAATACCCCCCGAGCCTCATTCACGGTGGCGGAGGTCGTTCGCCTGACGGTCGGCTTCTACCGGCGGAACACCATCGAAGGCCTGTTCCTGTCGTCCGGCATCATCAAGTCGGCGGACTACACGATGGAGCAGCTCATCGAGGTCGCCCGGAGACTGCGCGAGGAGGAGCGATTCGGTGGCTACATCCATCTAAAAGCGGTGGCTGGGGCGTCGAAAGAAATCCTGGCTCGTGCGGCCCAAGTCGCAGACCGTCTGTCGGCCAATATTGAGCTGCCGACCCAGAAGGACCTGGACACGCTGGCGCCTGCAAAGACCATTGTGGAGACCGAGACCACCATGGACCAACTACACAATATCAGTCAGACAGAGGGCCCCAAGAAGCTGATGCCTGCCGGCCAGAGCACGCAGATGGTCGTAGGCGCAACGGCCGCAAGCGACGCATCTGTGCTCGATACGAGCAACCGCCTGTACACATCCCACCGGCTGCGACGCGTCTACTACACCGCCTACAGCCCGAGCTCACAACCACACGCCGCCCTGCCCACCAAGCCCGTAGGATTGCTGCGCGAACACCGTCTGTACCAAGCGGACTGGCTGCTGCGGTTCTACCAATTCCGCGTAGACGAGATTGTTCAGCCCGGCCAGAACCTTGCCCTAGACAAGGACCCCAAGCTGGCGTGGGCGCTGTCGAACCGAGCGTTCTTCCCCGTCGACCTCAACCGAGCTCCGAGGGAAGCGCTACTTCGTGTTCCCGGGCTCGGCACGACCAACGTCCAGCGCGTGTTGAGCCTGCGTCGGCAGCGTACTGTCACTGTAGATGACCTGCGCCACATGCGGGTTTCGTTGAAGAAGACGCTCGTCTTCTTGGAGATTCCCGGCGACCGCTCTGCCGTCCGACACCTCGACATTCAGTCCCTCGAAGACCGGGTGAAACCGCGGCAGCTCAATCTGTTCGCGACGGGACAGAGCGCCCTGACAGGACAGGTCTAGGCATGCGCTACAGCGCCGTATTTGAGCCCCACTTTGACGCCTGGCGAGACGCCGTTCGTCCCCTGCTCGCCCTAAAGACCGAGGCGCAGGACATTGAGTGGCGTCCTGTAGGCAGCACGCAGTCTGGGCTGTTCGCCGCACCACCAGCACCCGTGACAGACAGGCCGCTACCGTCGATGCCTAGGGCCTTCTTTACCCTGGCCAGAAGCGGACTGGCCTTCGACGCACCCGACCGCTTTTCCCTTCCCTACGCCGTCGCCCGCCTCGTTGCCGAACGCGGCGGACAGGTCCTCGACGACATCGGAATTCGCGAGGTCCGCGAGCTCAAGCGCCGAGCCAAGACCGTCCATCGAGACGTCCACAAGATGCATGCCTTCGTGCGGTTCGCAAAAACCATAGACGACGCCGGAGAGCGCTGGGTGAGCTGGCACCGCCCTGACCACTTCATCATTCGCCAAGCCACACCGCACTTCGTTCGACGCTTCGGTGACATGCGCTTTGCCCTGCTCACTCCCAAGGGGTCTGCCGTCTTCACTCCAGAGGACGGCGTGGTGTACGGACCTGGAGTGGCACACCACATCTCCCCGACACAAGACGACCTGGATGCCCTGTGGTGCACCTACTACGCCAGTATCTACAACCCCGCGCGCACTCTGACCGACGCCATGCGCTCGGAGATGCCAATGAAACATTGGGGGACGATGCCGGAGACCAAGCTGATTGCAAGACTGCTCGCGGAGGCTCCGAAGCGACTGGCAGAGTCCGCTGCACGCAATCCACAGGGCGCGTCTGCGGTCCTACCTCCAGACGCCGCTCCCCTATCTGCCGTTCACGACGCCATTCGGCGCTGTCGCGGCTGTCCCCTCGCGGGTCCGGCCACTCACGCAGTACCGGGAGAAGGCCCACAGACCGCGCGAATCGTCATTGTTGGTGAACAGCCGGGTGACTGCGAAGACACCGAAGGACGGCCATTCGTGGGCCCCGCAGGCCGTCTACTCATGGACGCGCTGAACGCGGTGGGGCTTGAGCGGGAGCAGGTCTACCTGACCAATGCCGTAAAGCACTTCCACCACAAAAAGCAAAACAAGCAGCGCCTTCACGAGCGCCCCGAAGCACTTCATGCCGAGCTTTGCGCTCCGTTTCTTCACGCTGAGCTGTCTCGCATCCAACCCACAGTCGTGGTGGCGTTGGGAACGACAGCCGCGCGGACACTGCTCGGCCGAGCCGTGAAGCTGCAGTCCGTCTACGGACGAAGGCTGACCGCTCGTGGGGGGCACACGCTCATTGTAGGTCCGCATCCCGCCGCCATCTTGCGACGCCCGGACTCCTCTGAGCTGCGCCGTCAACTGCACGACGCGCTTCTCAAGGCAACCGCAATGACCCGCTCAACCGCATGACCGCTACGGCTGCGCGGGAGCCTCATCCATTGGATCAGCATCCGGCGCGCGCTCGAACACGAGCGTCGACTCAGTGCCAGCCATCAGAGTCAGGGTGTCACCCTCGACCGTCCAGGTGTCCGCCTTGGACAACGTTGAGATGAACATCTGCTCGGCTGACAAGTTCGGGCAGGCCATGCGAGTCAGTCCCACTGAGCCGAAGGCCACCGTGGTGGCAGTAGCCGTAAATGCGGTTCCGTAGAAGCGATTGCAGCCGCCAAAGCCCCCTAGGTCCGGCGGTGTGCCGTAGTCAACGCGGAAGAAGAGCTGGCGTGAACCCGGCTCCATCTCCATGGCCTCACCATTGAAAGACTGGAGCTCCCAGCGGGTGTTGAGAAGCTCAAGCGACTCATCCAGAGGCACTACTGCAGCTTGGGTATCGACATCACTGTCCGCATCGACCATCGCCGGCACTTCGGGTGTGGGCGGCGGTGTGGGGGTCGCATCGGGTTCGGGTGTCTTCTTGGTTCCACACCCGAGGGCGAGGAGGCTGGCGACAGCGAGTAGGCGGGACATGGACGCTCCAAAAGGGCAGGTAGCGCCCAGATGAGCGCCCCATAGCACTCCCAACAAACACATTCGACCCGCCCCGGCTTCCACCGCACCCACCCGAACAGAGTAAAGAGCCCACGTCTCAGCGGAGTCACTCGTGTCCCACACCATCTCCACCCGTCTCGCGGACCTTGTCGCAGCTCACGGGGACGACCTTCCGCTCGACCAAGGGGCGATTGCCGTTGCCATGAACGAGGACCCCGCATGCGACCCGGCGGCCGTCGTTGATGACCTCGACACACTCGCCAAGGCCACCGGTCACAGCCCCGGCGTTGCTCCCGGTCGCGGAATGGGACGCATCAATGAAGTCTTGTTTCGGCGCTTCGAGTTTCAGGGCGATCAAGACAACTACCACCACGTCGACAACAGCCTGATTCACCGTGTCCTAGGCCGGCGACGGGGCATGCCCATCACCTTGTCACTGGTGTACGCCGAGGTCGCCCGGCGTCTCGACATCCACCTAGACGGTGTCGGCTTTCCCGGACACTTCGTGCTGCGTCCACGGCACAGCGAGTCCCCGGTGTTTATCGACCCCTTCCACCAGGGTCGGGTGCTGCAAGAAGACCAGCTTTGGGGACTGTTCGAGAAGACCTACCCCGACGCCACCATCACCGAACGCGCGTGGCAAGCCATGCTGGCACCGGTGTCAAACGCGTCCTTCATCGCGCGCATCTGCCGCAACCTCAAAGCCAGTCACGCCATGAGCCAAGATGCCGCTGGTGTGGCGCGCGCCAGCCGAATGCTGATGATTTTGAGCGACGGTCCCGAGCAGTACCGCGACCTAGGACTCGCCCTCAGCAATCTTGGCGAGACTGCTGAAGCGACGGATGCTCTAGCGACCTACCTGGCAACGGTTCCAGACGCCGAAGACGCCGCCGCCATCACGGCAAGGCTCTCCATGCTGTCGCTGCAGAGAAGCGGGCGGTGAGCGGTGAGCGGTGAGACGCGAATGAATCTCGGTGATTCGAGAGGTCAGAGGACAGATTTCAGAGGTCAGAGCAGGCCCCCTTCGGGGCCAGCGTTTCGGAGGTGGACTGTGGAGGTTCGCGAGTTGCGGGCCAGCGGATTCGTGCGGGTTGGCGGATGGCAGACAGCATCTGCGTCCCGCGACAGCACTCCAGCCTCACAGCACTCTCTGAAAACGAACCCGGCGCAAGCCGGGTGCTCTGACCTCTGACCTCTGACCTCTGACCTCTGATAGCTGCCATCCAAAGCCCTATAATCTAAACAAGCCATCAGCTGACAGCTCACTCCATCCGGCCGCTCAGCACCAGCCAGCCACTCGGCTGCATCTCGACCTCAGCCTCGGTCATCGTCCAGGTCACCCCTTGAAGAGACGACGCCGTCGACAACGCCCCGAGGTCCACCGAAGGCGTAGGCAGCGCTGGCAAGAAGTCGAGCGCCCCACCGACCAGACCCGGTGCCGACAAGCGGAACAAGCTCGCTAGGTCGCCAGGGTCCAGCGCCTCTGGGTAGGTCATCATTCCAGCCTGCACGACCATCGCAGTCGGGCGGTTGTCGAGGGCCAGGTCAATGCCCGCCCCCGCCACGCCAAGCTCCACACCCGCACGCACGCCCAAGCTGGTCTCAACGCGCTCGCCGTCCTGACGTTCAATGTCCAAGACCAATCCGCCAATCGTCAGGTCCGCGGAGAACTGCCCCTCGCCATCCAGGTTCAGCGACGGGGACAGCACCGGTGGAAGCTGCAAGTTAACCGTGATCTGCTCGACTGGACCCAGCGGCGGCGGCAAGTCTTCGCCAGTCAACAAGATGAGTTCCGTTCCACTCAGCGTCAGGTCGGACATGACTCCCGAGTGCCAGGTGGCGAACAGCAGTTGGTTGAGGAAGTCGTCATCAATCGCCAGGTGAACGGGTCGCCAATCACCTGACGGAAAGGGTGGCGGCGCTCCGGATGTCTGAAGGGAGCCGGCACCTGGAGGCAGGGGCATGCCGGATGGGGTCTCAACCGACGCATCCAACCGTAGGACCAAGCTATTGGGCGTGACCTGCAGGTCTCCAATGTCCAGGTCAATCTGAAGCGACAGCGACTCCCCAACAGCGAACTCAAACGCGAACCCTTCCAACAAGGTGCGGATGACCTCTGGAACTTGGGTCTGAAGTGCGGTGAGGAACGCCTGCTCTTGTGCAGCGCGAACGGTACCCGCAAAGATGCCCTCTACGCTTGTCGGCAGGACATCCGTCTCCCACTCAAATCCACGCAAGTTGACCGAGACAGTCGACAGATCGACAACAAGCCCCTGTGCACCCGCCTCAATACCGAAGACCACCGCAATCTCGGCTTCTTCCGTGGTGGTATTGCCAACAATCGGTGTTCCACCGGCCACTGCGGTGAAGTCCATACGCAGGTCCGACAGCTCAATGTACACAGCGAGTTCGCCATCATCCGGCTCAATGTCGACATCGGCGGCCGCAACATTGAGCCCGGTCAGAGTGATGGGCAGGCTCGTGCCAAACGTCAGGCCAACCAGACTGTCCGAGAAGGCAGAGTCGGTCATCAACCGCTGAAGCACCGCAGCGACGTCGTCAGGCTCGGGGTCGTTGTCATCTAACAGCTCGCGTCCAAGCTCTAGGTAGACGGCTCCCTCAATGGCGTCTCCGGGTGGACGAACGGGGCCGACATGAACCGCGCGAGCGTCAACGGCCCGCTCTCCGAGGGCGTCGTTGAGGCGACTCGACACCAACACAATCCCGGGCGGTGGGTCGATGATCGACTCAAAACCGCCGGTCGCATCCAGCGACAACGACACATCGTGCACCATCAGCGAATCGAGAGCACCGGTTCCAGCAACAGTCGAACCGCGAACAGTCACCGGCCCCGTGGACCACCCAGCACGCGCCGGTTCCGTGATGACCAACACGGGCAGTACCGGTGATGGAGGGACCTCAGTGACCGGAGTTTCGGGATCTGGGTTGTTCTGCGGCGTACAGGCGGCGACACTCACCAACAGCAAGACACCAACCCCACCGAGCGGAGCTCGCTTGACCCTGCTCGCTACCGCCCTCACCCAACTGCAAGCCGACGCCATGGGCGCCATTGTGGTCGCGGTGTACATCACCACATTGTTCGTGGTGGCGGAGGTGGTGTTCCGGACGTGGTCACTGCCAGTCGAGTACACGCGCAAGGGCACGCACGTGGGTGCTGGGCTCATTGTCTTCGCCTTCCCGTGGCTGCTCGAGCACACGCTCACCGTTGCCATCTTGGCGATGTCCTTTGGCGGCATCTTGTTGGGGGGTCGCATCACGGGACTCCTAAGCTCGATTCACAACGTTGAACGTCGCACGAGCGGGGCCTACTATTACCCGCTTGCGGTCCTAGGTGTCTGGTTGCTTTCCCATGGAGACCCGCTGTTGTTCTGCGTGCCGCTCGCTATCATGGCAATCGCGGACACCGGTGCGGCAATTGTAGGCCAACGAGCAGGTGAAACGACCTACACGGTGATGGACGGCACTCGGAGCGTGGAGGGCTCCATGGCCTTCTTCGGTCTCGCCTTTTCCATCGTTCTGATCGCAAGCGCCGTCGCTGGTCAGCCGGTGTGGCCAGCCACCCTATTGGTTGCCCTAGTGGTTGCCGCTCTGACGACAGCTATCGAGTCGGTCAGTGTGCGCGGAAGCGACAATGTAGGCATTCCGTACGCGGCATGGCTGGCCCTCGAACACACCGAACGACTGGGGCTCGAAGCACTCGGAGACTGGACCCTAGGCATGGTCTTCGGCGTCCTTCTGTTGCTGCTGACGTGGACGCGCGCTCGACTAGACGTTGCCGGTGGGGTCATGGTCTTTGTCGTCGCCACCCTGACCTACGCACTCGGTGGTTGGGCATGGTTCCTCCCCATACTCGCTGTGTATGGCGGGTTTCTCATCGCTCGTACCCCCGATGCAACAACACTCGAGCGCGTCTTCCCAACCACCGCCAGTACTGTGCTGGTTGTCCTCGCCTACGCCCACACCGACCGCCAAGACTTGTACATCATGTACCTGACAACCGTTGCCGCCAGCGGTGCAATGGGAGGACTGCTCATTGCCACGGTTCGCAAGTGGCCACGAACCCTGCTTGGCATCGCCGGTGCCCTCGTACCGCTCGTAATTGCGAAGGCCATCCAACCTGAGGCACACTTCTTCGCCCCACTGGCAGGTGCGACCGTCGCATATAGCGCACTATTCCTGTTCCGAAACGCCACAGCCATCGGGCGTAGACTGGCCATTAGCCTGGGCATAGCCATCGTTGTCTGGGGGATCACCGTAGCCGCTACCGGCTGATTCGAGGCCACGAGCGGTTCGTTCTGCGCCACCAGCATGTCCCCAAGTGAAATCCCTATCGTGATTACCAATCCGGCATGCTAGGGTAAACACATGGAGTTTCCTGTCCGTGACTTCATGAGATGAATCCAAGCCTTTCCCCGTTCCAATGCGAAAGAGAACGCCAGTCATTCATTCCCCCTAGGCAGCCTCGACACGGCGCTGACGGGGAGCCTGAGGTTGCTGTGAAGATCGACGATTTTTTGAAGATTCTGTCCGAAGAGTCGCTTGTTCCTCTATCCAGCATTGAACCCAGCTCCGACCTCGCCGGTACCCTCGGCATGCAGTCCATGGATGTCCTACAGGTCATCCGTCGAGTAGAGAAAGACGTTGGGCAGAGCATTGCAGGCGTGGACATGAGCCAGGCCCACACCGTTGAAGGCCTGTACAACGCGCTCATCGGCACGTTGAGCACCCGTCGCTTGTCGTCCATCTTGCCCAGAGCATGGACCGACGTTCCGCCAATCCGCGGCTCAGCCGACGCCCACATTCGGGCGATCGATAAGTTCTACCCATGTGACCCGCTCGCTACCGCCAACACCCTGACAGACATGGTCATGCTGCAAGCCCATCACAACCCCGAGGGTGAGGCGCTGTCCTTCCAAGGCGAAGGCCTGACCTACGCCGCACTCGAAGAAGACACCCGGCGCGTAGCCGCGGGCCTGCAAGCGCACGGCGTTGCTCACGGGGACCATGTGGTCCTGGTCATGCCCAACAGTGCAGGTTTCTTCGCCTGTTTCTACGGTATCCAGCGCCTGAGAGCCACATCGGTTCCCGTCTACCACGTGCCTCAGCCACACCGCATCGCCCGAATCGTCAAGCACTGCTCCGCCAAGGTCGTCATCACACTCAAGCCGATTGCCAAGCCTATGCGCAAGAAGCTGATGGAGCAGTTGGCAGAGACGGACGTGCTCTTCTTAGACGTGCCTGCCCTGTTGGCCACCACCGCCGCAGACACAGCGTCGCTGCCTGTTCCAGCCCCCACTGACATCGCAATGCTTCAGTACACCTCTGGAACCACCGGTGACTCAAAGGGAGTGATGCTGACCCACGCGGCCCTCTTGGCAAATGTCCGGCAGACCATCCCCACCTGCCACATGCATCCGAGCGACGTCTTTGTGAGTTGGCTCCCCGTTTATCACGACATGGGCCTCATCACCATGACCCTGTGTCCGCTGTACCTTGGCGCCCGCCTGGTCTTGCTGCCCGTCGCCCTAAGCGCAGACACCTGGCTGCGAACCATCCAAACGGAACGCGGTACGGTCACAGCAGCCCCCGACTTCGCCTACCGATTCGTCCTTCGCACCTGCGGTGACCCCAGCAACTACAACCTTCGCAGCTTGCGCATGGCGTTGATTGCCGCTGAGCCAATTCGCGCGACCACGGTCAAAGCGTTTGAGTCCGCATTCCGTATTCCAGGCATTCTTCGCCCTGGCTACGGCTTGGCTGAGTTGACCGTAGGCGTGAGCTTCTACGACTTCAACAAGGGTGGCATCGAAGTCGACTCCAATGGTGTTGTCTGCGTGGGCTCGCCAATGGCAGAGATCGACATGACCATCCGCGACGCAAGCGGGGCCATCCTGGGTGCCAACCGAGTGGGCGAGGTCTGCCTAAAGAGCCCGTCACAGACAGTCGGCTACTACCGGAATCCCGAAGCAACGCGCAGCCTATTTACAGCAGACGGAGCCGTTCGCACGGGGGACCTGGGGTACTTGGACGACGCTGGTCAGCTGTTCATTGTCGACCGGACCAAGAACGTCATCATTGTGGCGGGGCGAACGCTGTCCCCACGCGAGATTGAAGAAGCAGCCGATTGCGTGGGCGAGGTCATCCTAGCCATGGCCCTAGGCCTCGATGACGGGGACGACCTTGGCGAGCAAGTGCATCTGTTTGTAGAGACACGCCGCAAGAACGAGCCTGAAGACGAGCGCATGCGCATTGCACGGGCCGTGCGCACACAGGTCCAAGACCAGCTCGGCGTGAGACCGTTCAAGGTCCATGTAGTCGACAGCGGAACCATCCCGCGGACCTACAACGGCAAGCTCCAATACGGGAAAATGCGCAGCCGTCTGCGGCCTGAACAGGCCAAACATGCGCAGCCAGTGTCAGACCCTCGTGCCGTGTTCCAGACCAAGCGTGTACAGGTCATTGATAGTGGTGTTCAGCTCGCCAAGGCGGCAGGGCTCTGCCACAACGACGTCGATGCTGGGCAGGTCCTAGACGGTCGCTCCTTCCTGTGCAGAGGCCAGTCCTTCATCAACTTCGCCTCGTGTAGCTATCTGGGTCTTGAGGTTGACTCGCGTCTGAAGCTGGGTGCCATTGCCGCCACGACCCAGATCGGCGCGGGCTTCGCAATGTCCAGGGCTTATGCGTCTAATCCCCTGTACGACGAGTTTGAGACCAAGCTGGCACACATCTTCGGCGCTCCCGCGGTCTCCACACCGACCACCACGCTCGGCACCTTCTCGTTCATGCAGACATTCATCAACGCGGGTGAGCTCATTGTCTTGGATGCGAGCGTGCACAACTCGGTCCAGCTGGCCGCCAGTACAACCCTACAGCACGGCACTGAAGTCAAGACCGTTCCACACAACGATATGGATGCTCTGCGGTCACTTCTCGACGCCACAGCCCCAGACCGGCGCGTGTGGTACGCGATGGATGGCATCTACTCCATGTTCGGTGATGTCTGCCCAATCGATGAGGTGCTCGCACTGCTCGATGAGTACCCGAACCTGTTCTGCTATGCAGACGACGCACACGGCATGTCGATCCACGGAAAGCACGGTCGTGGGCTTGTTCTCGGCGCGCAGGAGACCCTACACAACAAGATGGTCGTTGCAGTGTCCCTGTCCAAGGGCTTTGCCATGGGCACCGGTGGTGCGCTCATTTTCCCGCATGAAGAGTGGCGACGCATGCTGCGTACGTGCGGTCCGACCATGATTTTCTCTGGGCCCTTGTCTCCCCCGACCCTCGGTGCCGGAGTTGCCTGTGCCGACATCCACCTGTCGGATGAGATCTACGCCCTGCAAGACGCTCTCACGCACCGCATCGCGCTGTTCCGTCAGACACTGGACGCCGTAGGGCTGACCAGTCCATCGGACATGCGCTCACCCGTGCAGTTCATCCACATTGGCAGCGATGCCGCGGCCATGGAAGTCGCCGAAAAGGTCGTGGAACAAGGCTGGTTCTTGAACCTCGCCGCGTTCCCCGCCGTCGCTCCTGGGCGGGCCGGCCTGCGCCTGACCATCACCAACAAGCAGTCCGACGCCGACCTACGCGGTGTTGTGAACGCGATTCGTGAAGCGTGCCAAGAAGCAGGAATGATCCTCTAAATACAGCGTCTGACCACTGGGAGATGCGTCCTCATGAGGCCTGCATCGGTTAGCCTTCGGCATGATTCTGATTGCCTGGCTTGCTGCCTGTTCGACCGCTCCGCTCGTCACCGTACCTGTGGCCACTCATGCCGAGTCACGCGACCTGACCGGGGCCGCACTGCTCGTGCTCACCCCCACCCTCCAGACGTGGAAGGGAGAGACGGTCACGGTCACGGACCTAGCAACATCGCTTGCTGTGCACCCGCCCGACAGCGTGCCAGTCTTTGCGGTCGACCCCTCGGTTCGCTGGGAAGTCACTGCCTCCTACCTGTCCGTGTTCGCAGCTCACACCGGTCGGGTGGACATGCTTGTGGCAGACGCCACACCCGAGCCTGCCATGACACAGACCCTCGGCTCGCAGGTGGATGTGACGTGGCTCGACCAAGACTACGCCATGCGCAAGAACACCACAGATGCGCTCATTACCGGCCAAGAAGCCCGAATGCTCGGAACCCTGCTCGATGCCACCGGCATGCGGGTTCTCTCAGGCAACGACCGCCCAACGAGCGCCGCCCTCAGCGTGGTGGATGCGGCACGGGGTCAGGGCATTGCGTGCACACGGGCAGACGTTGAGACGCTTGACGAAGGGACGTCGCCCCCAGCAGGTGGCCTTCAGGTCACCACACGGGGAACCGGCGCGGTGCTCCCCATTGTGCTCGGTGACTCAGCAGTCTGCGGCCCGCCGCTCGGACGACTCGAAGCGGCAATGGCACAGTCCAACTCATCAGAGCGCTTCCAATTTGAGCCGGGCGCTGTTGACACTGCAAGTCTCACCGCCGCTTTCGCGCCTGTGGACGACGAGATTGACGCCTGCCTACGCATCACCCGCACGCGCACCCGTCCACCACAGAACAACGCCCAAGCTGCCGCACTGGCCCAAGTCGACATTGGCCCAGACGGCAAGCCCCTGGGCCTGAAGGTGTTTGTTGGCGACATCACAGGTCAAAGGCGGGACTTCCGCGAGCGCTGCGTCGCACGAACCCTCTCCGCGATGACCTTTCCAACCGAGGGCGAACGCGCCCGCTTTGTCCTGACGGTGATGCCATGAGTGCCTACACAGATGCCGGCGGAAACGCAGCCCAGCTCGCCCTTCTCCAGAGCGTTGGCGAGATTCACGCCATCGGCGACGGAGACAGCCGCTGCGTGGCGGGCATCCATCCCAGCAATCCAACAGTCGGCGCAATCGGCGATTGGGTTGGGGATACCGCCGTTCTCCGACAAGCCGAAGCGTGGCTCAAGGCCAAGGGCTGCACCGTCGCCCGCGGCCCCATGTTGCTGTGTTCATGGTTCTCCTACCGAGTGAACAACGGGCCCCACGAACACGGTCCGTTCTTGCTCGAGCCCACAGAGCCTCCCGACCGGTGGCAGGCCGCCGGCTACGCTCCCTGCGCGCAGTACACCTCAACGCTGATGCCTCACGAGGCCATCCTCAAGGCGAGCATCCCGATTGCCGCACGGCTTGAGAGCGAAGGGTGGTCGATAGAGTCATTGCCGAAGGACAACGATGGTCATGTTCCCGAAGAGGCTTTTGTCCGTGCCGTAGACACCATTCACGACATTGCACATGAAGCATTTGCCGACGCTTTTGGCTTTGTTCCGTTGCCACGCGAGACACTTCAAGCCCTGTATGCGCCGTATCGACTCGCACTCGACCCAGACCTCATCCTATTCGCGACCGACCCCGGCGGCACTCCCGCCGGCTTTCTCTTCGGCGTTCCAGATCTGGCCGATTCCAGCCGACGATGGGCCATTATTAAGACAAGCGCTATCCGTCCTAGCGCCGCAGGCCAGCGCCTTGGGACCTGGCTAAATGCCACGGCCCACAGGCGGTTCCACCGAAAAGGCTACAAGTCCGCCGTATATGCCCTGATGTGGGAAGGGTCAGCCAGTCAGTCTTGGTCGCGCTTCGGAGGCGAGCTCTTGCGAAACTACACGCTATTGGAGCGTTCCTTAGAGGACTAGCGCCACAACGCTTCATCCGAACCACCCGTCATGCGTACAGTAGGCACCGTGCCCCTCTCCATCGCTTTGGACAGATTGGCTTCCGCCCACGCTCCCGATCCGCTGAAACCCCAGCCACCTGTCGAGCACGAATCACCTGCCGACCACAATGGCTTCGGTGCAGAAGTCTCCGCGGGGCATTGTACCCATGGCGGCCCACACTGAGCCGCGACAAAACAATTCCCAATCGAAGCACACGGGTCGCCGCTCTGGCTTGACCCTGCCAATCAGCCACCCATTAATGGGCGCATTCGTGAAAAACGATCGTCAGCCCTCCGGCGTTCTGAGTCAGCGGTGGATCCAACCATTCATGAGTCATTATTGTCTTGCATCGCAGATAAATGGTTGCCCAATCGATACCGAATTGACAATTCAATTGTCAGTTTCACCCCGACTTGGCTAAGGTCAACCTGTCGGACCAGTTGATCGATTGGTCACACGGAACCCGTATCGTCGCTACTTCTCCCCAGAGACGATGCGGGTTCCACCCTTCCGCAGTGCGTGACCACACACGACCTTCACGCCGCAAGTCCTAGCAGGGCCGACAACCGCCGGATACTCTCGCGCCCTCGGAGGTCCTGTGCGCCACGCTCTTCTCATTTCTTTGGCCCTGCTTTTCACTGGTTGCCCCAGCACTATCCCTGTCGATTCGGACCCCGGAACGTCGGATACAGCTGACAGCGCAACGCCCATTGAAACGAGCTGTGGCGACACAATCGACAACGACGGCGACGGCGACATTGACTGCGACGACACGGACTGCGCAGGCACGGCTGCCTGTGCCGGTGGTCCCGAGATCTGCGATGACGGAATCGACAACGACGGTGACCGCACAATCGACTGCGGCGACTCCGACTGCATCGGCGACGCCGCCTGTGGTGGCGGT